>Ga0099822_1010745_pt1 | contig 11302 bp, 3 predicted proteins | sample CowpeawhiteBW_FD_76839 | JGI IMG/M metagenome (GOLD analysis project Ga0099822, IMG submission 76839) | Root nodule microbial communities of legume samples collected from California USA - Cow pea white BW | ecosystem: Host-associated > Plants > Roots > Nodule | place: USA: California | collected... | reverse complement strand
TCTAATTATATGTGGATAAAAAAAAATAAAAATTTTTTTTTTTCTTTTTCTTTCTCCAATATAAAAAATAAAAAAATAAATATATATATATATATATATATATATATATATATATGTAAAGAAAATATTAGAAATCAAAAGGAAAACTTTCAGAATTTATTGTAGATGTAACACAATGAATTTGAAGAAAACATTTCTAGCTGTTTATACTGATTTATGCAGATTTACATGAAAAGGGAACTGTGAATTCTTGCTCCACTTCACTCCTCAAAAAAGAAATGAAATAAGTTGATAAAAAGAAAAAATAATAGACAATTTCATTGAATCTCCTTCTCGTATAATTTTTTAAATGTGTATAATTTTCTAAAAACACTATTTGTTATTTAGTGAATCTTATAATTAACATAATATATTTTTTATTTTATCACATTTATAAAATATTTCTTTCATTTTTACTGCTTTTTCTTAATTTCAATAATTTTACTCTTTACTTTATTTGTCTATCTTTTTTTTCACTCTCTAATTAAACCAAAGCTTACTCTAAAATTATATATTCTTAAGTATATTTATGTTTTATAGTTCAGTTCTTTAGATTTAGTATTTAAAAGTTAAAAATGCTTTTTTTTCAAATTTAAAGGACTAAAAAGTTTTAAGAAAAATAAAAGGCAAAACAAGATTCATCTAAAACTTTAGAAACTTAAGCGATTTTTTTAAATTAGGGTAGACTTTTGGAATAAAAGTATTTTAAAAAGTATGACGTTAATAACACCTAGCCAGCAATTATTTTTGCTTTAACTTTCCCGTGGATTTTGTGGCAGAGCTTTTCCATTTTTATTATATACTTTTGAAAAGATTTTTTTTTTCATTTTTCACGATTAATATTTTTAATATTTTTTTCATATCTCTTCACTTTTTCAGACGAGGTTTAACTTTTCATTGTATTTTAGGTATGAAGTTTGCTATACTTTATAGTTAGTAGTTGGATTAAGACATAATTAATCACAATATAATATAAGCTTTTCATACTATATAATAGTTTAAAGAGATAAGGAATTTCTCCGGTGGGACCTACCCTAGACCTAAATCACAACAACACAACACAACCTTCATAAAGTTAAGTAAGCATTGCATTCATGGTCATATAGAAAAATAGTAGAAGGTATATAAAATAAAATAAAAAATTAAACATAAGCATTTGGGATTAAACCATGATATAAAACCTTCATAAAATATCATTTTTTGATATAAAAATTCATAAAAAATCCATTTTTTGATATAAGTGTTGTATTATAGAGAAATAAGAATAGAGTTATTATGTGTGTAAGAATTGAGGAGGAGAGTAAGCAGTAATGGTGACATGTGGTCCTGTCCTAAAATTGAGGGCAACTTGGCAGTTGGTACCTTTGAATAGGGTTGGAAAATTCCCAAACATGGCATGACATGCTATCAGCCCCATCATGGCCACCTTTCTCTCAAACAAACACCAATGGTTATCCTTTTATTCTCTACATTACATACTAGATGTGTTCAAGGAATCTAGATACACATGTTATATATTCTTAATTTATATATAAGATCAATTGCTTATATACGTATTTTTGTAATTTTTTAATTTTTGACATTGACTTTTATTATAATTCATGAAATCATAAAAAAAACATGGGTTAAATATGTTTATGTTTCTTAACTTTAAGTGAAATTTGAAATTAGTCATTTTTGAAACTTTGGTTCAATTTAGTTTCTCAACTTTAGAACTGTGTGAATTTAGTCATTTTCAACCAGATTTTGTTAAGTTTATTTAACGTTTCAATCAGATTTCATGATAATATTTGAATTGTTTATACAGTTTGACACATTTTCGCTTCAACATTACCTAAGAAGCTATCATGAAACGTGTTTGAAACGTCAAATAAATTTAATAAAATTTTGTTAAAAAAACTAAATTTATATATTTCTAAAGTCGGTAGACTAAATTAGGTCAGAGTTTAAAAGAAGAACAATTCCAATTTTCTTAAAATTAAGAAAATATATATATATATATATATATATATATATATATAACATAACCTTAAAAACAATATGCAAGTTTGACTATCATGTTTTCTTTGTAATATATTCAAATAGTTATCTAATTTAACCGAATATGTATTTAAGTTCGATTAAATTGAAAAAAAAGTATATTATTTTAAATGTGACTTTAACTCATTTTTCTTAATTTTTCTTATTTGTAGGTTAAGTAATTTAAAGTAGATTTATATACGATTTATCAATATTAATTTTTTATATATTTTTTTATTATGATTATTTATTTCTTTTAGTTAAATAAATGAACATTTTTAAGTTTTTTTAAATATTCGATAGTATTTAAATATTTTGAATGTTTAAATTATTTATCCATCTAACTATATGAGCTAACATCTTTAGTTTTACTTACCGGTCTTTATAATATTACTAATCAAAATAAATTTTATTAATATTAAAGTAAAAAAGTGTCAAATAATATAAATAACACAAATACTATTATAAAATGTGTTTAACGTTTTAAATATGTTTTTTGACTATATTATTAAAGTGAAAATATATCAAACAATATAAACAACTCAGATGTTATCATAGAATGCATTTGAAACAAAACGTCAAATAAACTTGATAAAATTAATTTAAAATAACTAAAATCCTAACATTTATAAAGTTTCGAAGAGAAACTAATTTCAACTTTTGCATAAAAACTAATGAATCAAAAACATATTTAACTCTAAAATTTATATTAATACATGTATATACTATTACAAAATAAAGATATTTTGATATATTCTTAAATAAAACAATTGTCACTTGATAATTAATAAGTTAATTCTTTATTATAAATTTTAATTAATTTAAAATCATATATTATTATATTATTAAAGTAAGTTATGTTGACTTGACGGTTTATTTTTCTTAGATGTTAAATTATTAGTTATTATAAAAAGTAGGGTTTGCATCATTCAGCTTTAAGTTCATGATGCTATTGACCCATTTGCTCATTAGATGTGTAGACAAGACATTTTGCCGTCCTGGAATTTGTCACTTTGGTTGTTGTGTTTCGTTGAACTTAATATTATTTTCATGTTCTATTATTAAATTTCAAATTAATTTCTAATTAAATCTATATCTTAAATTCTAATTAATTAGAAATTAATTAAAATATAATAATAATAAAATAATTGTGAGAAATTAATTTAAACTCTAATCTATAAATTAATTATAAGTTTTTATTAATAATAAATATTATTTTAGATATTAATAATTTTTAATTTATAAAATAATGTTTAATTTAGTCAATATAATAATTCATTAATTTTCATAAATTAATTATTTAATGATTTTTTACAATGTTATATACCAAGTTATTTATTTAGTACAATTTTATCTCTTATATTCTTCACTTCCATTTATATTTCTCTCATATGAAACACTTCCATTTTTCTTAAATTTTTTCTTTTCATTTTCTCTTTTCCGAATTTCTTTTTCAAAATGTATTCATTGAAACGATGAAATTTAATAAACAATAAATATGATGAAGGTACTAGGCAGTAAATGTGGTGATAAGAGAGCCACGTGTACATATGACCCACTTTACATGTAGGGCCACGTCAGCATAAATTAGGGTTGTAGTAAAACGTGTCAAACCCTACAACGTACAAGTAAACCTGTCACAGACCCTCCTCCTCCTTATTATTATTTTTTTCATTATTTGTGTATCAACATTTTTCTTTTTAATGGTAAAATTTTATTATGTTAGATTAATAATAATTACTGAAATTAATTTATGATATAATTGATGAAAAGTAGCAAAAAAAAAATGAAAAGAATATATAATCGAGAAAAGACGAAAAAAATAATAATAATACAGTGCTTGTTACACTTCAATGGTTGGCCATTTATTTTCTTTCTGTATAAAGAAATTAATGTGCATATTTATATGGTTGCTTGTTTATATTGCAAAAGTGAAAGAAATAATAGAGAGGAAAATGACATTTTCTTATTACATTATGGATAGACAGAGACGTGGTATTTATCCATAATTTAATGAATAATATATATGGTATGGTAGAAAGAGAGAAAATAGAGATAATATTGAAGAATTTTGTTCATTTTTAGAAGCATGAAAAGTATAATATTAAATGAACATGATTGAAATTATTGATAGATATATTCTATAAAGTGACACAAGTTTGAAACCTTGGAACACACATTGTGCTGTGCATGATGTCTTGCTTCAAATCATGTTAATAAGAATTTTGTGTGGCGTGTCGTTTTTGGTTTTCAAACATTTTGGTCTCTAAAATGTTTTGTATTCTTTGGTTATGTAGTTAGCACAAGTTATTCCTCTCTTAAGGGGAAAGTGTATATTCCCCATGTGACACAAAGAGAAAAAAAAAAATTATTGAATCTTTTGAGAGAGGGTCATTGGATAGATATAACACTAATGAAACATAACATAAATTTACACATAAGAGATTGATATCACTCTTAATCCAAAATTTTAAGATAATGGGTTTATGGGTCTTGATGCTTATATGATATTTCACTTTCTTACTTTTACTCAATATAAAATTTAGACTTACACTTGAATTTTTAACAAAATAAATTCCTTTATATAATTATACGCAGGCTTATAAATAAAACATTGTCACACCTATATGAACCAAAGGTTGGTTATACAACCATTTTATAAATTGGAATGGCTTGTTATTTTGTTTTAAACAATTTCGTGGTTTTTTATGAGAACTTATTTCATAGCATTTATCAATTTTAAATTTTATATAAGAAAATATAGAAAGCCTTCAAAGTATAGTAAATCAATCATATATATTATGATTAATTTTCGTTCAATTATAATACAATATAATTTTATACAAATTGTAGATCGGGCATTTGCTTATTTGTTGATAAGGAATATATACAAATTATAAATTATAATTTAGGTTGTTATTATAATTGACAATTTAGACTAATCGTATTATTTGTAAATTGATTTTTATCATGTTCATGCAATAATAATGAAATTTTCAAGATAGTTTGCTAAATAAAATTTTATACATAAGATATATTTCAATAATATGTGAAATTATATTATTTCATCATTTATAGGTGTATCAAAAGATTATCAACATTCGAGATTTTTTTGTGTGAAACAAAGTGCTAATTACGACTAATAAATATTAATATCGGCAAAGAACTGATCCATTGAAAATCTCATGTGAATCTTCAAATTTTTAAATGAGGGTAATAGCTCAAAATGTAAATAATGGTCCCAACTTTTCTTTCACCATATTACCGATGTATTCTCAACAAGAGATATAAGTATAATATTTCCAAAACACTAATAAAATTTTTCATATTTTATAAGATTTAAAAAATATATTTATAAGAAAAGACTTTTTTTTATATTTTTTTCAAAAATTTTAATTAACATATAATTCCTTCATATATAATTATTTTTTATAAAATTATAAAATTTATAAGTATTTCTTACGAAATTCGATGAGAAAAGTGTTTTATACAAAATATTTTTTACAAAAAAATTAGTACCAATTAAAAAATATTTTTCATAATAAATTTATAAGTATTTCTTACTAAAAAATTTAAAAAACTAAATTGACAAAAAATATTTTTTTTTAAGTAATGAAAGTTTGGTACACATGTAATAAACAAAAAAGTTAACAATGAATGTATTCTTAAAATAAATGAGATTTATATAGAATTTAAAAAAAAAAATAGTCTAATCCTAAAAAGCTTCAATGACAATACAATTCACTAAAGTTGTTATATATTGTAGAAATTAGAGTAGAATTTTGGCAACAACAATTAAAGTTGGGTATATGGAAACGCATTTGGCTATGGCTAAGAAGTCAATGATCGTGGGCTCAAATGGATTATTGGGTGGTTCAAATGTTTAGGAATGTGTCTAAAGTGAGGTGGTTGGAATTTTTTTTGTGGTGGATAAACATGCACACCTCTTTCTTTTTCAAAATCACATTATACTAATTATTGCATAATATCACATTCCATTCACCCTTCATGGACCAAATCCTTGCTCTTAAATACACTTTTTTAGATTATTTTCTTAATACTAAAAAAGTGTGTAAATTTTCTAATTCATACAAGTTTTACTTGTATTATTGGTTTTCTCTCTATTGGATCTTTCTATTTAGTAATAATGTTTCTTGTAAAAATTGTCAAATTTGAAATTTATCACTAGCTATTAATACTATAACCAATCACAAGAGAGAAAAGTAATTTTGAATTTTAACAACTATTTATTTGAAAATTGTAGTAAAAGAATTATTTGTTTTTTTTATTAAAATTACTTTCTATTAGTTTTCATAGCCATTAGGAATGTTTTATTTAGATGTTTAAGTATTTTGTAGTCTTAACCTTTAGCATAATAGTTTTGATATTCTTTGGTAATTTACTATATATATAATAGTACACTTTGAATTGTATGAAATCTTGAATGTATTGGTATGTTGCAGGTTATTGGATAAGCCAAAAAACAAATCCTATATTTTAAAAAAAAAAATAGGCTTATTACACGATTCATACACTAACCAATGTAATATACACGATTTGTACATGACCAAGAGATATTACATCGGTTCATACATTAACCGATGTAATATCTCCCTTCGCCTGATACAACACCAGTGAAATAACCTATGTAATAGGAGATAAATAACTAGTGTAGTATCACTTTTTTGTATTAGTGAGAAATACAAATGAAGGAAGATGATAATGAAAAGGAACGAGACATGAACCTAATAAGAGGATAATGAAGTGTACCAAGCTAAAGTAAGAAGAAGAAGAAGAGAGGAACAACTCATCTTTTGTGGCGAAGGAGAAAAAGTTTACATTCAATAGTGACTTTTGCAAGCAAAACAAAAATGAAATAGATTAAACTATTCAAGACAATACATAATACGATTCAAATAAAAAAGTAGTCTATTCAAGACAGTATAGACTACAATTTTAATTAATTATTTACCAATAATTTAAAAAATGTCATTGCTTAAATATATTTTACATTTTTATAATAATGTGTAGTTAACATACATATATTTATTTAATAATAATAATAATAATAATAGTAATAATAACAATAACATCAATAATTAATAATTAATAATTAAAATGTTAAAATAGTTGTTTTAGATTGAGTTACATGATTTCCTTGAGCAACATGAATACGTAGTATACGAACTTGTTTTAGAATGGAACGTTTTTCCATCATGATTGTGTCGTAAAGTCTAGATTTCGAATTTCAAACCTTAAAGTACATAAATATGAAATTAGTTGTATAGCAATGACTTTGGTTGGAAAAGTTTTCATGGCATTCATTGATTTAAGAGATAAGTCACATACACATGAAAAATAGGTTAAGAAAAAGTTTGAAATTTTTGTGCTGAATTGCAAGTTCAACAATCATTTTCTTTTCTGAATAGTAATTTTGGCTTTTCTTAATTCTTTATTTGAAATTTTAGTTTTTTGTTATTTTTCTACTTATTTGTTTTCACCATTTTAAAAAATCTACAGTTAAAAATAAAGAATATATGTGATAAATTTATCTTATGACAAATAAAGAGAAAAATAAGAAAATATAGAATGAAAATTAGATTAAGATTGAAGAGAGAATATATATATATATATATATATATATATATATATATATATATATATATATATTTATGATATAACAATGCTTTTAATAAAAATTGCATATGTGGTTCTACGAGAGCATCCCTTAACAACTTTATTATTCTTCATTTCCATATATATTATTGTTGCAATTTAAATTTGCTATTCATTTTTTTTCTTTTCTTGAGACATTGATTTCAATGGTATGATTTTAATTTAATTATTATTACAACCTTATTTAACAAATATGTTACCATGACATAGTATTTTTTTTTCTTAAAAAAATATTAAACGTTAAATCAATGAATAAATAAAAAAAAAAGTATACAATATATGAAATGCCTTCCTTCTGTATAAATAAATTGTTTTCTTATTTTACATTTTAATATATAAGTACCTTTTCACATATATTTTTTATAACATCATTCTTTTATCATTAGCAAAAATCAAACACGATAGCACCTATATCATTAGAAGCTTAAATCAATTTCAAATTTGAATGATTTCATTAACTATATGCTCATAGTATAAAAAAAATGCAACATCTAATAATCAGAAACCTTTGATCACTTTTTTTTCACATAAAAAGTGTGAAAATATCTTAAGAATAATGATGTATTAACCCACTTTTAACCTACCATTTCAATTATCTTTAGATTATTACATTACATCACTACGAAAAATCAAAATAGATGATCTAAAGGTGATAGTGGTGGATTAAAAGTGGATCAAAAAAAAGTAAGTTAAAATATCATTATTCATATTTTAAAATGCGCGTACATATGAATAATCTATTTCTAGAAAGACAAAAAATTTAATACCTTTCTTTTTACTTGTGAAGTTAAAAGAAGTTGTAAAGTGTGTGAAAGTAAAGTTGACTCTAACAAAAGAAAAATGGAAATAATACAATTCATAGTGTAACTATCCACATTATTGAATTGAACTAAAAAAAACTATGCATTGAAATTTGGATAAAGATGTTGATGATTGAAAGCAACAGCATAGTAATTACTACTCTTGAGAAAAAGAAGAGAAAATTCCATTGTTGAGAGGTACTATTGAAGACTCTATTGATTGTGACAAAAATGCAACTAGTTTTGGACACATTAGTTCCAATTTGGAAACGTATAATGCACTCCACTTTGTAAAATGTGGATTCGTAACTCATTTTGATGCAAAAGTCTTGAGAAGTGGCTTTCCAATACTTCCAACCATGGAAGTTTTGTTTGGATGATGTGGAAGCTATGGTGACAAGATTTTCGACCAACAACAAGATTATTGGGTCTGCCTTTTCATCTAAAACGTGGATCTCACGCCTTTCTTTGTAGGGAAATAAAAGGAAAGAAAAAAAGAAGTGTTTTTTATTATATGTAGGTTGTAGTTTTGCATTTTGAAAGAAATAAACAATTTGGAATTGTGCTTTTAGGTTGAAGTTAATGAAATCTTACATTCAACAATAGTGGTTTTGATTGGTCTCCTAAGAAAGATTAGTCAAGAATATATAACACCAATTAGATTAGGAGGAAATTAACCTTACAGTTGGATTTCTAACATTTTTTTCATATGCGGAACTTAATATCATATTTAATTCAACGTCTTAAAGTAATGACAATAGTGCAAAAAATACTTTTAAAATCGACTTACATACTTTGGTTTAAAAAAAAAGCTTAAGTGTTTCAAAATACGGTGACATTTTGAAATTTTTTGCACAAATATAGTTATCGATTCTGACCTATATTAGTATAGGCCTTATCTGTACTAATGTGAATTTATGAGTTTTGATATGTAGTTTAACTTTCTTAAGATTAAATATGTTTTTGTCGCTTAACTTTAAGTAAAAATTAGAATAAATTTCTCATTGAAACTTTGGCCCAATTTATTCCTTCAACTTTAGAATTGTGGGGATTTAGCCTTCTTACTTAACCAAATTTTGTTAAATTTTTTTCACTTTTCAAATGCAATAGTTTTTTAGTTAACATTGAAGCTAAAATATTTTAAACAGTGTAAACAATTCAAATATTATCATAAAATGCGTTTAAAATGTCAATAAACTTAGAAGGACTTAATTCACGTAGTTCTAAAGTTAAGGAACTAAATTGGACCAAAATTTCGAAGAGAGACCAATTCTAATTTTTAGTGAAAGTTAAGGTACCAAAAACATATTTAATCCACTTCCTTATTTCTACTTGGTGTGAAATTTAGACTAAGTTAAATTTCCAATCGTTTTATACTTTGTAATTTTTATTCATGTAATGATTTCCTATATTTTATGAATTTAGAGATTATGCTATGAAAGTAGTTGGGTTAGCATTTACTAAATTAATTATCTAGTAATATATGTAAAAATTGTTAGACTAATAATATATAAGAATAAACTTCATCATAAAAAAGTTATTACCTATCTCAATAAATATGGTTATTTCTCACTTAACAATTTAATTATTTATTATTATTATTATTATTATTATTTATTATCTCCATAATAGAAAATTTGTTTGGTGTGAGAACCCACTATCTCTCCCCTCTCTATACACTCTCTTCTCCTACTCATATCACAGAATCACCCTCCACCATCACTGTCTTCTTTCTCTCTGAACCAACTACACAGCCTTCTCTCTAAAAAGAGCTCAATTTTTCCCCTTTCTAATCACTCCTCCCCTCTGTTACAGCTGCTGGACCCGGAACCAGGAGAAGAACTCCTCCTCTAGCTGAGTCATCTTCCCCTTCCGGTAAGTCAATTTCGGTTTTCCTTAATTCTCTCCAATTTTGGAATTTCTGGAGTTCAATGCTTACCAAAACTGAATTAGGGTCTTGTACTCACTCTGAGTTTATGATTTTCAGCCCCTTAGGTTGAGGAATTGAGGTGCCCTTGTGATAAAGTCTTGCTTGTGGTGATTTTAAAAAAGGTAAGGGAAGCTAACCAAAATTCTTCTCATTTAAGTCGTGAATCATGTTTTGTATGAAGTTGGTGTGCTGAATTGATTGCTTGAAATGCATGTGTGAGTGTATGATCATTGTTGCCCTAAAATCAGTGTTCTTGCATGTGAAAACAGTGGGATGATCTGGTATTTTCGCCTAGGCGGGTGGTTCTCGCCTAAGCGAGACTACCAAAAAGACCCACCCCTGATACTGAGCGAAGTCTCGCCTAGGCGAGCTGGAGTCGCTTAAGCGAGAGACACTATCGTTTAAGCGAGCCAGTTTAGCCTGAGCGAGAGTTCGCCCAGTTTTTAACCCTTGCCACTGTTCGAGCCTCGCCTAAGCGAGATGGCTTCCCGTCTGGGCTAGGTTGTCTAGCTTAAGCGAGAGTCACTGCAGTGGGGCACCTCAGCTTTTGTTTTAGAGAGAAAAATGATATGTTTTAATGTGGTTCTGTGCAAGGAAGTTCTTATATGCTTGAAAGGTCATTATTAATGTATTGTGTGATGAAACTAGAAGAATATGAGTATATAGAGTGGTGGCTGAAATGGAATTTCAAGGGAAATTCATGTGAATTGTTAGTGTGTGTAAGGACGTGTGGAATCCATATTGGTTGGTATCCTGAAACTCCAATAATCATTCACGCTCAGATAGAGTAGAATGGATTATGTCGTGAGGAGTAGCAGGAGGTCCTAGTCTTTGGACT
>Ga0099822_1010744_pt1 | contig 11304 bp, 11 predicted proteins | sample CowpeawhiteBW_FD_76839 | JGI IMG/M metagenome (GOLD analysis project Ga0099822, IMG submission 76839) | Root nodule microbial communities of legume samples collected from California USA - Cow pea white BW | ecosystem: Host-associated > Plants > Roots > Nodule | place: USA: California | collected... | reverse complement strand
CCCCCTTCTTATTTATACTTTTCCTAAAACAAACTTTCATTCCCAAACAACCTACTAACAGACTAACTAACTAACTAACTCAGTTCTTATTTCTTCTCACATACACCTTTAATATTCTATCAGTAACTCATGTCTACTCCACTGCAACACAAACAGTTTAAACCACCTTTGAGTTTAATGGTAAGGACAGGGGGCTAAATTCCATAGCTATAAGAGAGAGAAGGTAAGGTAAGGAAAACCCTTTGAAGCAATGAAACATAAACAATGACATGAAACATGACACGGGTACAGCAAATGCTAGACATTGTAGGACACAAGTATGACACACATAAGGTGAGAGCATGCTTTTAACGAGAGAAAGTAATCCGTGATCATACAACCCAAAATGGTTGGTTAAGATTATTTCTAAGTAAAACAATCTCAATCATCCATACATGGTTATAAAATCAACTATTAACTCTTCTTACCTGTCACATTGTCACTAGATTTGATCTCTCTATAGTCTATATATTAGCTTCATAATTCATATTCAAGACTGACACTTTGCAAAAAATTTCCTAAACAAACTTTTCATGGTAAAACTATAAATGTACAAATAAAATAATAATCTTTAAATTTTAAGACAATGTGCCCATGAAGGACTTGAGCTGAATAAAACAACTTTTAAATTGGAACTTAAGAGATGTGTGTTAGATGAGCTTTCAATCTTTCATACAAGTGTGCGTAATAAACACTTGTCTGACGTGCATAAATAGCACTAAAATCGAGTGCTTATACTTTAAAGTTTGCATGCAATCCACGAGACATTGAAATAATATAAGATGGGGCGACCGGAGTTCTGGGAGATAATGTGTAGCATCATAAGTTGAGCTAACTATGTTAACCTCCAAGTTATTGATTTCCATATAGCTAGAAAGCACTAATGCAATAGGACGTGACAAGGTTATAATGCAATATGAAAAAACAGTATTAAGTTAATATAAAACAGAAATCTTAAACCAATAGAGAGAATTGATGTTTTATATTGTGCAAACATTACTGTAGGAATAAAAACATGTTTTCATTTATTTAGATCTGATCATGGTATTCTTATTTGTATTGGTACAAAAAGAAATTAACAAGAATTGTCAACTGTGCGTACATGAAACTGTTTATGCATTTGCTAGCTGTACTTATAGTTTTACAAATAAGAAATGTAGTTCTACATAGAAGTTTTAATTTAAATGTGTATGAAAATTTTGAGGAAATCCAAATGAGTAACATATGTTTCCTTTGTTAAGAAAACTGTTAGAAATCCTATATCAACTAGAGATATGGTCAAACTATAAGTATATAAGTAGGTGCAAACCTCACCTTACCATTTTTGTGAAGCTTAAAATCTACTATCTAAAATGGTATCAGAGTCTATCAGATCAAGGTTTATGGAGCCTATCGTGCCACCTACTATTGTATCACCCACAAATATCTAATCTTTCTTTGATGATCAGTCCTTGATGTGAAAGATTGGGTTAGAGATCTCATATCGACTAGAAACATAACTAAGTTATAACTAAAGCAGATGCAAACCTTACTTTACAAATCAATTTTATGGGACTTAGTTAGACTAAAATTCACTTAATAAAAATAACCAAAACAACTAGTATATGCTTGGCAGACTAAGATCATGAGAATTTCAATTAGTGCATATTAATGTTAAAATTATCAGTTGTTTTATATAAATAAAATAAGAAACATTATACAAAGAGCTTTTAGGACACCTGTTTCGTAGTTTGATTACAAATGAACATCAGATAATGCACAAATCCAATCAAAAAATCATAGTCAATGACAGAGATGAAACAATAGTTAGTAATTATACCGTTTCATTATGCCCTTCACTCAAACACGGAATAAAATCTAATCATATCAGGCTTCAAACCTATCCAAATTAGGAATGTATCTTGACATTGACACATGCAAGCAGTCATACAAGTCATACACAGAAAGGACAATTCTAGAATATTTCCGAGTCAAATGACTAGTTAACTAGCTGAACTGCTAAATGACGAGGTGGCTTACTAAAGCTTAAACACAGTAAAATTCCTAAAACCAACATGCTTACTTTCCTATCCTGAAATCTCTCACTTAGTACAATGCAGCCAATTACAAGTGTACAAGCAACTGCAGGTTTTCTAACATATTTCTATTCACTTTCCCCACTCATACAAAGGGGAATACACAGCAAACATGACACGGTAAACATAAACACAAATCCATCTCAGTTTCCAAATTCACACTCACCTAGAAATCAATGCAGCAATGTCAAACCCAACAATAGATCAAAAAAACAAGAAACAAAGATACCTGTATTTGGTGTAACCCAAGCACACCGTTTCTTGCCCTCCAAGCTATCACTCAAATCGAGATCATCAGAACCACCCACATTGTCACTACTCACCTTCTCCATCTTGGGACCACACTGCTTCTTCCTCAACTGCACACTAACCCGACGAGCCACCTTCCCACTTGACGACGCGCCGCTACTGTGAGTGGAGGAATCCGTCGACGACGCGTCAGAGGAGTACGAAGCGTTCATCGAAGACAGGTTTTTCAGCACGGCCTGGTGACGCTCCTGCCGCCGCAAAATAAAAGATGGAGGAGCGGAGATGCATTGCGGTGGCGCATTTGAAAGCGCCACCGTCTTCTTTTCTGTCTCCGGCGTCAATTTCTTCACCGGCTTCCGTCCGTCGACGGCGGGTCGGACCTTGTTGCCTGCCGGGACAAGCACTGGACGCGCGTCGGGGTCGGCGACCGCGACGTTCATGGATCGGACTCTGGGTGGGCCCGACATTGCAAACCCTGCACTCAAAAACCCTTCTCCTCGAACTCACTCTCAGGTCAATGCCGAATTCGAAATTCAAAATTCAAACCTTCTCAGACAGAATAAAAAAAGGTATTTGTTTTTCGATGAGTGAAGTCTTGGGATTTTGAAATTTGAGTAGTGGGATTTGAATTTCAATTTCAATGCAATACAAAAGCAAACCCTAGAGGGAGTGAGAACTCCTTCAGCTGCTTCGTGCTGGTAACTATTCGCTCTCTCTTTACTGAAAAAGGTAGAAGCTTTAGATTGCAATGTTTGTGTGGTTCAGTCATGGAAGCAGAAATGGGAGTGTAGAGTGCTGAGAAAGTTGCGGAGAAAAGTAAGAGAGTGAGAGAAAGTTAATGGGTGGAAGAAATTTTTTATTTTTTTGTGAATGGAAAATTCTGATGGTAAGTTGGTGGTGAAAGCAACGAATCCAAAGGAGCGTGTTGTGCGAGAGAAAGAGACGGAGGGGAGAGGAAAGTTTAAGGGTCACCATTCATGGAGCGACACGTAGGAAAGAGAAATTTTCGACAGTAGGACACTTTTGTCGGATTCTTAAATGTTGATTCAACTGTGCCTGCTGAGAGTGAAATGGGAGATTGGCACCCTTTGCCGCTGTTTATGTATTTTTCCCAACATTAAAACGACAACCATTGGTGTCGTCGTTTGAGAGCAGCCAGCAGCAGAAGAAGAAGATTGTTGGGGATAATATAACAATAAGGTGCACACACAGAAAAAGAAAAAGGGTATCAATAGATGATGGGACCCACTTATCCAACGCTTTTCCACACATTCGAACCAGAGCTAAACTCTGATCTATGAAGTAACTTGTAATATAGCATCACTTCAGTACGACCAAACTTTGAAAAGCTCAATGGCTGCAACTTATTATAACCTGCAAAGTCCGAAAACTTTCCCAACTCTTCTTAGGAACCTACCTTCCATTCCTTCCAGTCATGTCTCACTGTTGGGTTCATTGGACTATCCCTTCCATTGTTCCACTAGAAGAGGGTACCATGTTGAGGCCAATGCTAAGAAGAAGAATCCTTGGTTAGACCCTTTTGATGATGGGGATGACCCTGAGATGGAGACTGGTTCTTTGTTTGCAAACGGGTTGCAGGAGGAGGATCCTAGGCCCCCAGATGACCCTGACAACCCTTATGGATTTTTGAAGTTCCCTTCTGGATATGCTGTGGAGGTAGCGTCCCTTGCATTGAAAGTGAGAGGGGATGTGAGGAGATGCTGCTGTGTGATATCTGGTGGGGTTTATGAGAATCTCTTGTTTTTTCCAGCAATTCAGCTGATAAAGAACAGGTATCCTGGTGTTCAGATTGATGTTGTGGCGACCGAGAGGGGGAAGCAGACCTATGAAATGAATAAGAATGTTAGGTGGACAAATGTCTATGACCCTGATGATGATGATCCAGAGCCTGCTGAGTATGCTGATATGATTGGAATTCTGAAGGTTGGCCACAATTTATATTCTCTTAATATCTTGTGTGAATCAACAACTTTTCATGGCACTAATGATGGTTGATCCATATTGCCAAAAGTAATGATGACATGAAAACTTTCTATATGCATATGCAGATACAGAAAAAAGAAGAGACATGTATCATCTCAGGATTAGATTATGGGTGAAATGAATCTATTTGTGAATAAAATTACACGTTACTCTATCAGACAGCAGAAGCTGTGATTTACAGGTTACTGTCGCAAAATTGTGATAATTTTATGGACAAATACAGGATTCTGATTTTAAGATTGCCTTCCCTAACGTGAAGAAGCTTAAAGAGCACTCTATCTTGATTGAATTCTAACGAAATTTGCAGCTTCCTGGGGCTTGGGTTGGGTGTACATATACTGCAACCAAATCTAACAATTAATTCCTTTGCATTTGCTTGCTAATTCCTAAGAGCCTCTTCATTGCAAAAACTTAATTTCAGTTCTAAACTATTTTTTTAGTGAATCTCTTCGATGATTATCTCATGCGATTTAAAAAATTCTCTATTTTTCACTCTAGTGAGTCTCTTTTCAAGAACTCTTTTTGACATAAAAAAATGTATTTTTAATGGTTAAACAACCTTGGTCGTTCTTGCTTACATAAGAAAGAAGCTTCTGCAAAATCTCATTTCTTCCAATGGTGATTTATTTTAAAAACTAACATAAGTTGCTGCATTCTGCTCACAGAATAGGTACTATGACATGGTCTTAAACACTAGATTGGCAGGCCTAGGCCATGCAGCATTTTTGTTTATGACAACAGCCAGAGATAGAGTTAGCTACGTCTACCCAAATGTGAATGCTGCAGGAGCAGGATTACTTTTATCTGAAACATTTGTACCGGATAGTTTAAATCTCTCAGATGGAGGATATCATATGTAAGTTTATACAGTACCACACAAATACCTTGTACTTGGGTAGATTTTGATGCCCTTGGTTAAACTTATAATCTAAAATAATCTTGAACTGAATTGAAGTTTTTGGGTCATACAACTGAGAACATTTTCAATGAATATGCTGAACTAGGTATCACCAGATGGTTGAGTGGCTGGGAAGACCATTTAGAGACCTTCCAAGACAACCAGTGCCACCCCTTAGAGTGTCAATCTCAAGGAAGCTGAAGGAGGTTGTGGAGGCAAAATATGAAAAAGCTGGTGTGAAAAAAGGAAAATATGTTGTAATTCATGGGATAAAATCAGATTCACAGGCCTCTATGCAGTCTAGGGGTGATCCTGATAGCTTGCTACCCATTGAAGTATGGGCTGAAATTGCTGATGTTATAAGGTATGTAATGCGATGAAAGTTCACGTTAATTAGAAATAAGATTAATTTACACTATGAAAATGAATGTAAATTTCATTTTAGACGTCGATTTTATAAAATTGAATTAGGTTTAAAATCTAAATACTTTAACATGATGCTACCAAATGGAATTTGTGCTGAACTATAAGTATTCTCAATGTCATAAAAGAGTCTAACACTATGGAATCATCTTTTGGACTTGTGTTACTTATTGTTTCTTAATGTATAAGACTTGAGGACAATAAGTAAAGTGGTATCATTCTTAATAATGTTCAATAAGTAAGTTCTCTGGTATAATTTTTTGCTGGTTTTTTATCATTGCCTGGTATGAATGTTACTGACAATATTTTGAGTATGACAGGGATGTTACGCCACTTTTTGTCATTCCTCATGAAAAGGAAAGGGAAAATGTGCAGGAAAACTTTGATGAGGATGCTTCTATTGTCTTCATCACCACCCCTGGGCAGGTACTCAAATATCTCCTGGTTATTGTACAAGCACCAAACATATGAAAAAATAATCTAGATAGTAAAAAATGACAAAATGTAACACTCAAATAGTAAGTGGATAAATCCTGAAACAAGAATCAAGCAAGGGACAAAGCAATGAGTTTTGGAATCTTCACTCATACTAATTGTATTTCACTCTTTGGTTGTGTTCTTCAGTTGGCTGCTCTTATTAATGACTCTGCTGGAGTGATAGCTACAAACACAGCTGCTATTCAACTTGCAAGTGCACGCGAGAAACCTTGGTAATTTTGTCATTCAAATAAATTATGTTGTCTTTGTTTATTAGTTTTGAAGGAATCATGCAACATAGAATCAGATCATGTTTTGTTTGTTCCTCTTATTGTGCAGTATTGCACTATTTTGCTCTGAAGAGATGGGAAACAAGTTTGTTCCGCAGGCTGAAGAGAATAAATGCGTTATAATATCATCCAAGACAGGAAAGTTGATAGATATTGATGTTGAGGCCATAAAAACCGCGGTTCAAACATTCAATTTGGCTCCAGTTTTAGTATAGTGAAAGAGAGAAAAAGGGGAGTGTTCTGTACTTCTGGTTAAGGGATTATATTAACTGTCTTTTTTAATTAATACAGACAAATGTATATCTACATAGTTATAGTTCAGTTCGTGTTCTGAATGAGAAAACAGAAATGAAAGTGAAAGCCAAAACATTGGATTGAAAAAACAGTTGAAGACACAGAAATAAAACTATTGAAAAACAAAAAGATAAATCATTTTCTTCTTTGATCCACACACAAAAGAAAAACCCCTGATAAAAAAAGAAATCTTTGCATTCATTAAAGTTAATCACTTAACGCTATGGCTTGTTTGAATACATTTGTCAAGAGAACCAGAAAGAAGTTTGCAGTTCCTTAGAAATAGTTTGATGGGATCAGAACACACAAATAGAAATGTTCATTCCAGAGCTGTGAAAAGAAACAGCAGCATTGAAGAATTTGGAGTTTCTGGTGCTGCCAAGTCCTCAAGTTCTTTCTAACCTACTGAAATTCAATCAGAGGAGTGGCTTGGCACGTGTAGATGGATCTTCCTTTGATTCCACTTGCATCATAAACACATAACCTAAAACCCAAAGGAGAATGTATTGAAAAGGAACCCACGAGAGGCATGCAAGAAGACTCAAAATGCTGCCAACGTATTGAGGATCTTTGATGACACCAAAAGGGAACTCAGTAACCCAGGGAATGTTTTTTCCAAACCGTACACCATAGTATGTGCCAGCCTCACCCAGTAGCTGATAAACCCTGTTATTTGACAATGTTATCATTGTGCACAGACAAACTTCAAAACAATAAAGTCAAGTAACTCCACTCCCTAATTAGAAGAAAGGCACACACAAGGATAAAAAAATTAAGGCTCATGAGAATATTTGGTAATACTATAAGCTTTTCAAAATAGAAATCAAAGGCAGAACAAGCTAGAAGCATTTCATCAGAAAACATGTCATTCCTCCAACTATTTCTACATTTATTATTTCATCCAGGGAATTTGTAAACCAGTATTTCCTCTATTGGATTGACAATTTGAAAAATAAAGCCATTTATTTTAACATTTTTATTAATCAGACTCACACATAGGAGTTGTGTTATCTAGTGTCCATGATGAGACTTAGCAATGAAAACATGCCATTTGCAGTCATGATAATGCTTATCCACAGAATATGTTTAACTCTGGTTTCTGTAAAGCTACAGTCACCCCAACAGAGACATCACAACTTCATACCACAGCATAATACAAGATTTGTTAGGACTAGATTTTCCATAAGCACTTCTTGTTGGAAACATAGAATGAGTTTCTTCATAAAGTAATTTTAACTTAAAGATAAACTAATTTCAGATTTTATTCTTTTTTTTTTAAGCACACACTACAAAAATGGGAGACTGACAAAACTTTAGAAGTCTGGAATTATCACCATATGTTTGATAGGGTTCAATTCAAAAGTACTTTAACTCAAGAAAGTACAAAACTTTCTTTCTTTCCTTTGGTTTCCTGGAATTCCCAGAAGTACTTTTCCAACTTTAATCCAAAGGTGGCCTAAAACAAACTCCTTTCTCTAAAAGCCAACAGAGATCATCATCGAACTCTCCTCATACTATCAAATAAACAACCCAGTTAAAAAAAAATGCTTCATTTCAGCCCCATTAGTATAGGAAAATAAAGGAAGCAACTTGATAAACCCCAGTATAAGATCCAGAAAGTTGCAACATACCCAGAAAAAAAAAAGCCAGGAATAAGATGAAAGAGATGGAAACCTGAAGTTTAGGAATTGGCCAAAAGCGAAGAGGGGCCAAAAGTACAATGGAGGAGGCCAGTGAAATGAAGAGACAGAAAATAGAGAAACGAACTGAACGAGCTTCAAGAAATGAGCAACGTGAGCCATAACATGAGAAGGGTCTCGACCTCTACCACACAGCTCCACCCATGATTGGGGCCAATTCCAGAGACAGTAATAGAACGGAAACGGTGACAACACTCCGATAGCCGCCACTATTCCCATAACGCTGAAGATCCTCTTTTTCCGAAACTCACACAGCTTCTTCACTTCTCGTATACTGTCTTTTTCTTGCTCCTCACCAACCCTGAATAAAAACACTGTCCATGTTTTTTTTGTTGGTCCAAAATGATTATTATTTTGAAATTGATTTCTAAAAATATTAACTTAGGTGGGTGCCAAAATTTGTGTGGGTGAGAAAGAAAGACAACATTTTTATGAAAAAGAAAAGTACATGAATGATAAACTATGTATCATGATTGTGAGAATTATATTTTTGTTTAATTTTGGTTTTGGTTTTGTTGTGTGATATGTGATTTTTGTAACATTAGTTAGACATAGAGGCCCACTTAAAAATAAATGCAAACCTAATTATCTGATTGAAAAAAAAAATAATATAGAGAATCTTAATCAAACAGTTTAAGAAATTATAAGATAATTTAACTTTCTCTTATGAAAAAAAACCTATCTTTAAAATTAGCATAATGAAATTATTCATGACAAATACTCATAAATATATTTTAAAGTGTATAATAAAATTTGATTCATGAGAAATACTGAAATATATTTTTAGTCTATAAAAGAAAAGTTTGATTACATAACTTTCTTCATTCCATCAAATTTATCATTAGTTTTTTTCGTCTTTTAACTTTGTTCATTTCATTAAATTTATCATCAAATTCGATTAAATTAAATTACAACAATTTCTTGCAAGTTTGATTCACGCTTGTTGCTTCATTATATGCAATTTGGTTTTATAAATTACATTTCAAGAACACCATGTAAACTAAAATAATTCCCCAACTCGTTCTTCCACTGTTTGAATAAATAAATATTTGATGATCTTTATTTTGTTAATGTGAACCATATAAAAAAAAAATAGAGAAATGACTATATAGCATTTATTGTATGCCAAACCATTATTGTTTAACAAAATTAACGTACTAGTATAACTAAGGGTTTTAATAAAGGAAAATGATAGTTTTAAAAAATATTGACATTGACAAACTATTTTATTATTTTATTTAGATTAAAAATAAAAAAATTAATATATTTAATACTATTAACGGAAATTTTGTCAAATTTATAAAAAAGTAAATTTTGTCAAAAAATTATTTCCATTGAATATAGGGTCCACAAAGTATGAGAGGAATTGTGTTTATAGATACACTTTCCAAATCTGTAATTTTTTGGTGTGCAAAAAGTCACTCGTGGGTTAAAACTTAATTGGTCTTGGATTGTAAGTTAAATTTAAAAATGAGTCAACAAATTTTTTTTCCCAAATACACATATATTTGGTTTAGAAGAGTTGGGATGTGGTGTGTTATTGGTCTGCAAAGGCTAAGTTCTAACAAGTATGGAAGGGAGTTGTGTTTCTAGTTGCACTTTTCAAATATATTATTTTATTTTTATGCAAGAAGTTGTTCGTGGGTTACCACTTAATTAGTCTTTGGTTGCAAGTTAAATCTAAAAATGTGTCAGGAAAGTTTTTCCACAAATGCATTTATAATTGGACAGGTTATCTTTGAAACGTCAAGGTTATAGGTTGCACAGTTCTATGGGAAGAAAGGTTGTCAACAAAAGGTTAGGGGAAAGCAAAATCAAACCTCCTCAAACGCGCATAATGGGTTGAAGCCTTTATGGGTACATAGGAATGGGGTTGAGGTTCGAGAATCACAGCTTCTTAGACGAACAAGGGGTTGCAATAAGATTGCTTCTAGTAGAAAACCTTGGTGGCTGCATAGGATTGGGTTCGAAAATGAGAGCTTCCATGTCGAGATTGGAGAATTTTCAGTCCACGAATGGAAAATTGAAGGGTTCGACCATGGGAAATTTTCACAGCACAAGAGAACATAGGTTTTGTTTTTACAAGATGAGGTAAGAGAATGAGAATTTTCTTAACGTGCATCTACCGTTTTTACATTTTCTTTGTCCGCATGTACCACTTAAAATTAAATTCAAAATAAAAATAAAAATGCAAAAACTAATACTACGTTAGGTGGTAAAAAAAGGAATAAAATAATATTATCATTTAATCATTTTCTTAAATTTTATTGATGTGTGAATCGAGTTGTTTGCACCATTATCTCAAATGTCAAGATGTGCAAGTATTCTATTAATAAATTTAAATATTTGAAATTCAATCAATCTCGATTTTTTTTCCTTTTTTCTTGTTAAATAACATGTATGTTTTATACCATAAAAAATAAAACTTTTTCCTTCTCGATTTTTATAGATACTTTTATTAATCAGTAATTATAATGACAATAATTTTAAATTTTTTTATATAAATTCGAAATTTCTTTTTATAATTAAAATCGATCTGATTTAAATAGATATAGACATAGTATAATCGATCCGATTTAGATATATATAGACATAGTATGGAAGAGACTAGTTTTGATAGATTAAAAAAACTTATATACATTGCATTAGATAAAAATATAATTTTGTTAATGTTTTTGTCGAATTTATACGTTTTCATTAATGTATATATTATTGAATTTAATTCAATGTTATATATATATATATATATATATATATATATATATATATATATATATATATATATATATATATATATATATATATAAAAATATATATATATTATATATATTTATATATTTACACAATATATATTT
>Ga0099822_1010720_pt1 | contig 11318 bp, 12 predicted proteins | sample CowpeawhiteBW_FD_76839 | JGI IMG/M metagenome (GOLD analysis project Ga0099822, IMG submission 76839) | Root nodule microbial communities of legume samples collected from California USA - Cow pea white BW | ecosystem: Host-associated > Plants > Roots > Nodule | place: USA: California | collected... | reverse complement strand
TTGATTCCATTGTAATTTCTTAATTGGATTTTGAGGTTAGATCAATTAATTTGTTTGTTCTTTTGATTCTTGTTGAGATTTATTTTCATCTATGTCTTTTGGTTCTTAATTTAGTGAAAGTAATGATTTTTACATTGTAGCAAGTTAGCACAGTGTTAAATCTACATAACATCACAATCGTATGAGTCCAAGGGTTTTTAAATTTTAATTGAGAAGTTACTTTGATTAATTTTAGAAACTTTCATATGATTGCATGAGGTTTTGCTAATAATTGAGAAGTTACTTTGATTAAAGGTGAAAAATTAGATTAGAATTAATCAAAAAGTTACTTTGGTTAATTAGTTTTTTACTAGATATAAGAGGTAAAAGAATGGACATGATTAGGATTAGTAATATTTAATTGAGAAGTTACTTTGGTTAAATTTATTAAGATTAATTTTCAAAGTTCTTGCTTTTGATTGAGAAGTTACTTTGGTTAAAAGTAAGGACGTCAAAAAATTAATTGAAAAGTTACATTGATTAATTGAAGTCTTAAACAAGAAATCAATAACAATAAATCTTTAGGAAACCAATGATGAATCCTATTTTGATAAAGCAGTGGAATCGACCTATTTTTCTTTACTATTGTTTTTTTTTTATCTTTTCAATTCTACTTCTTTCTTTGTTTATCTTAATCCTTTCATATTTTTATTTTTGTTTTATTTGACTAACTCCTATGTATAGTTTTTATAAGAACTAATTTGTTACAAATCAATTCCGTATTCGTTGGGAGACGACTTTGGGTTATTTTACCCTTTCTATTTTGTTAACTACTATCTTAGCAATACTGACGTTGCTATAGTTTAGTAGTATTATTTTGATCGCATCAACGACAGCGTTATCAAATTTAGCGCATATCGGGTTAAAGAAGTGGTTGGCTTGGGAGCGTATAAGCTGGAGACTTTGGATGGCAAGGAAATTCCTATAACATGGAATGCGGCAAAGTTGCGTTTTTCTTTCAGTTAGTCAGATAGTTGTTTTGTTTGATTTTTGTTTGTGTTTCTCTTGTTGAGAAATATTTATTTTAATTTATGTCATTAATTTTTACAAAAATAATAATTTCGGGCCCCGATGCTCGAAGATAATTTCGAGACATGACGCTCGATGAAAAATAATTTTGGGCCCCAATGCTCGAAGGCAATTCTGACACGCGACGCTCGATGAAAAATAATTTCGGGTCCCGATGCTTGAAGGCAATTCCGAGACGCGACGCTCGATGATAATATAATGTTAGAACCCGACCCTCGGTGAAAATTTGAGTTTGATTTTGTAGGGTTTGCGACAAAAATAAGAAGGGGAGATCAGCTCGTGAAGAAACTTAGAACTCCGGTTTCGTAACGAAGTAAGATGGGGAGATCAGCTCGTGAAGAAACTGAGAGCTCCAGTTTCACGACGAAAGTGAGATGGGAGATCAGCTCGTGAAGAAATTGAGAGCTCCAGTTTTGCGACGAAAGTGAGATGGGAGATCAGCTCGTGAAGAGACGGAGAGCTCCAGGTTAGTTTGCTTTTTGCCTTGGTTTTTTACCGACGGTTCTGGTTATATTCACTTAGTAATGCTGAGAGCTCCAGGTTAGTTTAATTTTGATTAATGACTCAGTTTTTTACCGATGGTTCTGGTTATATTCACTTGGTAATGCTGAGAGCTCCAAGTTAGTTTGCTTTTGATTAATGCCTTGGTTTTTTACCGGTGGTTCTGGTAATATTTACTTGGTAATGCTGAGAGCTCTAGGTTAGTTTAATTTTGATTAATGACTCGATTTTTTATTGATGATTCTGGTTATATTTACTTGGTAATGCTGAGAGCTCCAGGTTAGTTTGATTTTGATTAATGCCTCGGTTTTTTACCGATTGTTCCGATTATATCTATTTAGTAAGATGGAGAGCTGCAGGTTAGTTTTCTTTTGTTTAATACCTCGGTTATTTATCGATGGCTCTTATTGCGTTTACTTGGTAACATTGAGCGCTCCAGGTCAGTTTGGTTTTGCTTAATGTCTAGGATATTTATCAATGTTCTTATTATATGGAACCTTCAGTGAGAATAAGGAATTAAAGAGTACCAGTTGTGTAGCAAACTAGGGAAAATAAGAGAAATAGTCATCGGCATGTAAAGGGATTAATGCAATAAAAGAAAACATAGCTAAAGTTATAAAACGGTAGGGAAGAGTCTGCATCGAGGATGAGCACTCGTACTTGATCGAGGGCTAGTTGGAAGCCCATGTTGAGGGAAGAGTCGATTTGGTCCTTCAGGATTTCAGTGTTTTCAGTCCAAGTCTGTTTTTCTTCTTCAAATTTCTTCAATTGGTTGGTCATGGTAAGAATTTCTTCGTCTTTCTGTTTAATCTTATCATGAACCCCTTTTAATTCAGTTACCTCGGCTTTGAGGCGAGTAATCTCTGTGCATGAAAATTCTAAGGAATTATCTTTTTGCTCTAGCTCTTTGGTTTTTTCTTCTACAAGCTTATGAAGTTGATATGCCAAGATGAATGTACAAGCCTCGACTTTGTGTAGACATTCCAGAATACCTTCGTGAAGTGTATGGGGATCTTTGTTGTGTAAAACTGAGGCGTCTTGGTGAAATAGATTGTGTTTACGCCCGTGAAAGGAGTGGACAAATGTTGGGTTCCAGAAGCTTAATTCCTCGTCGGTGTTTTGTGGTTAGACGATTGGGGGTTGAGAGGTCGAGTTTTGAGAAGTAGTGTCTGCCACTTTTTTCTTGCCCGAGAGAATCTGGAGTTTTGGGTCAAGGGTTTGACCTCGGGCTCCGACGTTTCTTCATGTACCTCGGGTTGAGGTGAAGGAAGTAATGACCCAGCGCTGAGGGTAGAAACCTTTTGTTTCTTCAGCAAATGAGCCTATTTCAGCATAACTTTCTAGGACATAGCCATCAGGTTTTCTGCAAAAATAAGAGGTTAAGGTTAAAAATAAAAGTAGAAGGAAATCATTAAAGAGAAAGAGAAGGGAAGGGGGAAGTTAGTACCGATGTGAAATTTTAGGTATACTACTCGGAATTCCAACTCTAAAAGTTTTCTGGAATCAAAGATGATGTCCAGTTGTTGCAACATCAAGCAATCTCATTTTTCAGAAGAGTTCAGGTCTCCTAATTGTCGAGGGGCTTACAGGTTCGGGAACTGACACCAATATAGAGGAAATCCCTCTAGGAGAGAGGGGTTATGATCAGGTGCTTGTATTTTTATAAAAGGTATAATTATTCGCAACGTACCCAGTTTCGTTCCAATGTGTCTAAATGGTACCCGCTTTTAACTTTCATCTATTTAGTACCCAAATTAGTTAATTTGCATCAATTTGGTCCATCCCGTTAAATTTTCAAAAACGCCGTTAACGGAACAGTGATATGGCATTGTAGAACGGATACGTGTCAATGAGAATAATTGTACAGTGGCAATGGGTGGGTAATGTGTCATGCCCTATTTCAATTGATTTTCCCCACACAATGGGTGGGTAAGGGTTAGATTCCTTTTGGTTGAAGCTAACACTTCCTACAATGTCTTGCTAGGAAGACCTTGTCTGAACGCCTTCGGAGCGATCGTCTCCACCCTACACATGGCCATGAAGTTCCCATCGGACAAGGGGACGATATGCACCATGCATGCGGACCAACTGATCGCAATGCAGTGCTACGCAACTGGGTTAAGGATCGCTCCTTACAGCCGCCCCAGAAAACAACACCGATCGGAAGTCGCCATGACTGATCTAGACCCTCGAACAAACACGGAGGATCAGATTCAGCCCGGCGGAGATACCAAGGAGATTTCGATTGGGACGCAACCGGGCCAAGTCACTAAGATAGGGGGGCTCTGAAGCCGGACGAGGAGGAACTCTTGGGCGCGGTCATCCTGGAGAATCGAGACCTCTTTGCATGGTCATCAGCCGACATGCCGGGCATCCATCTCGACGTTATGTCCCATAAGCTGGTGATCTTCAAAGAGGCACGACCGGTCGCCCAGAAGAAGAGGAAGATGGGGGAGGAGCGGGGAGGAGCGGAGACGAGTGGTTGAAGAAGAGGTGGAGAAGCTGGTGGGAGCGGGGTTCGTAAAGGAGATAAAGTATACCACATGGCTGGTGAACGTGGTGATGGTGAAGAAGGCGAGCGAAAAGTGGAGAATGTGCACGGACTTCACGGATCTCAATAAGGCGTGCCCGAAAGACGCATACCCCTTACCCAGCATCGATCGGCTCGTCGATGGAGCGTCCAGACACAACTTCTTGAGGTTTCTGGACGCATATTCAGGATATAATCAAATCCCGATGTATAGTCTGGACAGATCAAAGACGACGTTCATCATTGACAAGGCTAATTATTGCTACGAGGTCATGCCGTTCGGCCTAACGAACGTCGGGCCGACGTACCAAGGGCTCATGGATCAAGTTTTCAGAGACCAGATCAGTCGAACCATGGAGGTATACGTAGACGACATGGTCGTAAAATCGCAGACAGCCGAGGACCACGCTCGTGACCTCAAGGAGGTCTTCCACCAAATATGCAAGTATAACATACATCTCAATCCGGAGAAATGTGTATTTGGAGTACCGGTCGGTAAGTTCCTGGGCTTTATGCTGATCGCCCGAGGGATTGAGGCCAACCCTGACAAGTGCACCGCCATCACTGAGATGAGGAGTCCCAAAAACCTCAAGGAGATCCAACAGTTGGTCGGTCGTCTGACATCCCTCGCACGCTTCCTGCCAAAGTTAACAAAGAGGATAAGGCTGATCCTCAAGATCAAGAAGAAGCAGACCGCTGACAAGTGGGACGACCGGTGTGAAGAGGCGTTCCAGGAGATAAAGGGGATGATCAGTAGCCCTCCGATAATGAGCCGACCGATGGAGGAACTGCCTTTACAGTTATACCTGTTTGTCTCGGATGACACGATCAGCGCGACGCTGGTGCAGGAAAACCCGAAGCAGCGACCGATATATTTCATCAGCAGGGTATTGTAGGGAGCAAAGACCAGGTACCTGTTGGTAGAGAAAATAGACTTGGCGTTATTGACGGTCGCACGTCGGTTACGCCAATATTTTCAGAGCCATCAATTGATCGTCTGAACCGATCATCCCATCGCCAAGATACTCAGAAAACCCGACCTGGCCAGAAGGATGATAGCCTGGTTAGTAGAGTTATCCGAATTCGGCCTCAAGTATGAGCCGAGGGGGTCCGTCAAGGGGCAGCGCTTGGCAGATTTTGTGGCAGAACTCCATGGATCGGCCTCCCATCAGGAACAAACGTGGGTCCTCTTTGTCTACGGCTCGTCAGACAAACGTAACGTAGGAGCGGGGATAGTCATCGAAGGACCAGGCGACTTAACGGTCGATCATTCCCTGCAATTCAAGTTCAAGGCGTCGAACAACCAGGCAGAGTACGAAGCGTTGATCGCTGGTCTAAGGCTGACGAAGGACTTGGGAACACGAAGGCTGAAATGTAACACCGATTCACGGCTCGTGGTCGCGCAGGTGCAAGGGGAGTATCAGGTCAAAGATGATCTGCTACTGCAATATTACCACAAGGTGGTCGAAGCCATGAAAGAGTTCGAAGAGGTGACGGTTCATCACATACCCCGAGCAGAGAACACCCGAGCCGATAGGCTATCCAAGCTAACAGAAGGAAAGGAAAAGGGTCATCTCAAGACCATCATCAGGCAAACCTTGATGATGCCCTCGACGGGAGAATGCTCAGCCGTCGACCGGCCGGCGGATTGGAGAAGTCAGTTTCGGGAACTTCTTAGGAGAAGCGACGCCGGGGAAGATATGAAGCCGATCGAGCGGCGTCAGGCGCTCCGATTTGTCATAATCGGAGAAGACTTGTACAAGCGAGGGTTTACCGTGCTGCTCCTCAAATGCCTATCAGAGGAAGAAGCAGGCTACGTCATGAACGAGGTCCACAACGGCGTTTGTGGGATGCATACCAGCAGAAGAACGATGAAGGCACGGATACTCCAGGCGGGGTGCTACTGGCCAACTATGGAGCAGGACTGCGAGGTGATGATACGAAAATGTGAAGGTTGCCAGGAGAACGGGAACGACGTCAAGAGAGCCCCTACTAAGCTGCACAACGTAATGGCCCCATGGTCGTTCGCACAATGGGGTATGGACATAGTCGGGCCATTCCCCATCGGTAGAGTGCAGAAGAAGTTCATACTAGTCGTCGTAGATTACTTCACCAAGTGGGTCGAATCAGAGGCCTTGGCCAACATCACCGCTCGGCAAGTCCACTTGTTCGTTTGGTGAAACATCGTCTGCCGTTTTGGCCTGGCCCACACCATCATCACCGACAACGGCCGACAATTCATCGACAAAAAGCTGAGGGACTTCTATAAGCAAGTAGGGATACACCACCTAACTAGTTCGGTTGAGCATCCTCAAACTAATGGTCAAGCCGAGGCCATGAACAAGGTCATAGTGGCAGAGCTGAAGAAAAGATTGGGAGAAGCTAAGGGAGCATGGGTGGTCGAACTACTGCAGATCCTTTGGGCCTATCGGTACACCCCGCATGGGACTATCGGAGAATCCCCCTTCAATCTGACGTACGGAACGGACGCTATGCTGCCAGTTGAAGTAGGAGAACCGATGCTCCGACGAGAAATGCAAAACCTCGACGTGAATTGTGAGCGCATGCGAGAAGAGTTGGACTGGACGACCGAGCGGTGAGAAAGAGCGGCCGTGCGAGCTGAAGCTTGCAAGGGAATGGTGGCAAGAAGGAGCAATGCAAAGGTGAAACCGAGGAGCTTCATCCGAGGAGACCTGGTGTGGAGGAAGACCAATGAAGCGCGCAAGAAATCAGCACAAGGAAAGCTGGCGCCGAACTGGGAAGGGCCGTTCCGCGTAACCGAAAGCCTACAGAACGGAGCCTACCAGTTAGAATACCTGAGCGGCAGGGAAATACCAAACACGTGAAACACTTTGCATTTAAAAATGTACTACATTTGATGCCACTATGAATAAAACAAGCGGTTCATGCAACTCTAACTAACTAACCAACGGGGCTCCCTACGGGACCCGAGCAAAAGCCTGGCCGATCAAGGTGCGGGCTTCTATGAGGAAGCCCCACTCGGTCAGCACCGATCCAAGCGATCTAGCTAACCCTACGGGTAAAATAAGTGACACGAGCTATCGGCTACGATCAAGGCACAACGCCAACGATCTAAACTGGTTAAAAATAAATGCATAAGAATGAAGCTGGACCGTTTGGGCCTTAAGCGCAGCAATTAAACCAAGTCAAGTACGCCGAACCAACGAAAGTCAAAAAGTGCTATAATCAAATAAAGGTAAGCATGAGCCGACCGCCCAAACATTTTAAACGTGAAAAAGGGCCGATCACCCTCACTGCTCGACGCGAAACTATTAAAAGATGGGCCGATAACCCAACAATTAGCTAAAAAGAAAAAGGCCGATGGCCCCGCACATTAACACGAATATAACCAAGATAAAATGGGCCGACCGCCCTAAGTATTCGACGCAAGCAATATAAGGAGGATAGACAAGGCCGATCGCTTGAACATTCACGAGAGGTCGGTCGCCACCGACAACAATAAACATAAACAAATCCGATAGAGCTAAAGGAAAACATGCTTGCCATATACATATAGTTGTTTGACAAAAAATGGCCTAATAATCGATCGAGCGCGATCGACCACAAGGTCGATTGAACTCGATCGGTTATATCAAAATATACAAAAAATCAAAAAGCTAAGATATACAACTAAGAATCGGTCGCAGGAGGAGCGGAGGTCAGAGCTGGAATGGTCGCTTCATCGTGTGCTTCGTAAACCCTCTCCAGCTTCCCGTCAACAACCCCCAAGTGAACGTCAAACCGATCGGGGGAGCAGCGATAGAAATAGACGACTTGGTCAACGACGTTCAGGAAACCCGTCTTATACTGAGCAAAGACCTGCTCGTCGGCGATGCGCAGCTCGGCTTGATACTCTTTCGCCTTCTTCTGCATATCCAACGGTAGCCAGGTGCTCCAAGGACAAGTCGTCGAAGCGTCTTTGAAGTTTGCGCAGCTCGTCGGCTGCCTCCTTGGCCTTCAGCTGCTCTTCCTTCACCTGGTCGTCGGCAGCTTTGAGTAGGCCGGCACACTTGGCATGTTCGGCCTTCACAACGTTCAGCCGATCGAATTAGGTCTTCAAGTCCGAAGCGGAGGCCTTCACCTCCTGAAACTCCACCTTGGCCGCCGCGAGCTCCTTCTCCAGGCTATCAATCCTACTCCGGTCGGCCCTTGGAAACTTGGTGCAAATCACAGACAACCTCATACTCAGCTCCCCGGCCATCCGCAAAGCCACTTCCTCAGACACGTCTTTCAACATGTCCTTCACGCGAGGGCCCAAGTGGAAGGAGACCTCCTCATCAAGCCGAACCTCGCTACCGAGGAAGGTAGTGGCCAATGATCCTGAAGCCTCGGCCTTCTTGCTTCTCTTGGACGAGCGGCCTGCGGGGGAGTCATCTTTCTTCGTCTTCTTCCCCTTATCCACTGTGGCTGCAGGAACAGTATTGAGGGGGGGATGACGACTATTCGAGGCCTAGCCCCGACACCCGAGGCTCCGGTCGGCGTGTTGGTTGTAGGAAAGGGGGCCATCGAAGGATCGCCTTGGACGCTCTGGAGTGGTGCAACGTCATCCGCTGGATCATCGTCCCTTCGCCGAGTCTTCGCACGGGCCATGAACTTAACATTGGAGACCGTCGTACGAGCCATGATATCTGCAAACAAACAAGAAATTTGGATAAGTTAATGCGACCCCTAAAATGATCTGGAAGATCAGAACAACTAACCATAAACCGCCCTTGGTAAGTCCGAAGAGTGGAGACATTGAATCAGCGGCCTCGGTGGAATCTTGTTGGGAAGAGTCTTGAGAACGACGAGGTCGGCCCGCTCGGCAGGGGTCAACCGGTCCTCCGTCCAAGGATCAATTGGCGAGGGCATCTGCGTCCAATAGAGGGGGAACTTCGGCTGATTCTCCTCATCAAAAATATACTTCCTGCCCCGACCGGGTATTGAGACCTTGAAAAAACTGATCTTAAAACCCTTGTACGAAGCAAGGTAAAGGCTGAACAAACTTTTGTTCGCACCAAGGAAAGAGACCCAACCCTTGGATATCGTGGGCCGGGTCTTCTAGAAATGCAGGAATAGCGGCATGGTGGCGGTCAGACCGGTCGCTCGGTAGAGGACGGCGAAGGCCTGCATTGACGCCCAGACGTTCGGGTGTATCTGGGTAGGAGCACACCTGATTTCCTTTAGCACCGCCATCTGCCAATCGGCGAACGGCACCGTCAGGCCCAAATCGTGGAAGAAGCAAGCGTAGACATAGAAAAAATCTAGCTTTGCTCCTTCCTTACCATGGCACACCCTCTCGTTGCCCGCGCAAACCTTCACCCGGAGGAACCCGTCCTCCACCTCGTCTCCAAAATCCTTTGTCCGCTCCACCAAGTCCCCGAGGTCGTTCCTGCATCGAAAACTCGTCTCATGCGAACGCGGCTCATATGGTGCCCACTCATATCCCTACACCACCGGCAGATTGGCCAGTTCCCCCTCGTCGGCGACGTCGATACTGATCACGTCTCCACTCTCTGCTGGAGCGTTGGTCTGATTTACCGCTGCATCGGCCGGCTCCTCGGTTGGACGACCATCATTACTTTGGATGGGAGAATTTGCTGAAGACGACACCCCGCCGAGCGACGTCCCTTCGTCGGACGAACTGAACAGGGCGGAGACCGACCCGCCGCCCCCAGATACCTCGATCGCCCCACCGGAGGACCCATCTGAACTCGACGCACTAGAAGCCATTATTACCTGTAGAAAGAGAAGGACGATTGGTGACTCGAGTAGAAAAAGAAAAGAAAGCATGAAAATAACGACAGCCACACACATCTATTTATAGAAAGGTCTAGGGACACGTGGCAGCACCTGGGCCAAACGATCACGTGATGATCAACAATCCAAACATTGCGACGCTTCGCATCCCAACTGACAGGCACGATCTACGAAGCCAAATAACTGTTAGGGAACCCCCTCGGCCTATCGGCGCAACAGTCTTTGCAAACCTTCTAGCTTCACCTTCGCCATCACTTAAGGTTGGGAGGGCTTGTGTACTGTATGTCCCATCGGACCATCGGTAATGCACAGTCCTCCGGTCCATCGAACTAGGCTGGGAGGGCTCATATGAAACAGAACCATCGGTCGATCGGCCCACAGAAACCATGCGAACCCATTGACCATCGATCGAGCGGTCCCACAAACGAATCACGCGTCACCTCATAAGATACCATCGGTCGATCGGTCCCCAGATAGACCACGCGTTACCCTATAGAGGTCCATCGGTCGAGCAGCCCCATAGGTGATTCGCGAAGTATATTACATATGATCATCAATCGATTGGCCGTATAGATTAAATGTTCAGTGAAGGTTGTTAAACTCAGAGAAGATAACCCACCTAGCCAAGAGGCCATCGGTCGATCGGCCAAACAGAAAATCTGAGCCAGCCAGCTGAATTAATTAACATTAAACAAGTCAGTAATCATGATTAAGGGATCATTGGGCCATGATTAAGGAATTCTAATTATAGGCCCACACCGAAAACTATAAATAGGGCCTAGAGGTAGGTTGGTGAGAATCTTGAATTCGCATTTATTACATCAGTTATACTTATACACCGATCGGTCCATCAACTGACTTAAGCATCAGAGCCATTTAGACAAGTACCCCGATCGTCTGTTCAACCGATCGAGCAAGGAGGAAGGTTTCTTGACGAAGAAGTTACAGCAAATTGCGAAGAGAAGAGACGTAAAGGAAAAAGGAGTAAAATTGAAGTGGTTCGCAGTAGATGTTTGGTCCCTACACCCGAAACAGCAGTGTTTGGAGTTGAACTGACAGAGGAAAAATAGGGTAATATAATTACTGAAAAGCAAGTAACCTGATAGAAAAATGCTTCATTTTGTCGTGAGCAATTTATGGAGACTCTTCAATGCTGGTATCTCAATTCTTTGACAGATTTATTGATAGAGGTTAGCAAATAAGATGGGATAAGAAAAGAAGCGAGCTGTTAAAGTCAAGATAATAGCCAATACTACGCGTTAAAGTCAATATCACGTAGCGTATCACGTAATGCAATAAAATAAGTCCAAGAAAAATGTGACCAAGACTTGTTGACGTTAAGAACCAAAACCTTATATATATATATATATATATATATATATATATATATATATATATATATTTATAAATATATTTATATATATATATAGATTTTTATATATAATTATGTAATATTTTT
>Ga0099822_1010718_pt1 | contig 11319 bp, 3 predicted proteins | sample CowpeawhiteBW_FD_76839 | JGI IMG/M metagenome (GOLD analysis project Ga0099822, IMG submission 76839) | Root nodule microbial communities of legume samples collected from California USA - Cow pea white BW | ecosystem: Host-associated > Plants > Roots > Nodule | place: USA: California | collected... | reverse complement strand
CTCCTACTACTCTCACCACAGGAGTCAGTCCGCTCTAGGTGAGACTAACTGACTCCTTAGAGTGTCAGGATGCAACCTTACCTTGAATCCTTACCTAGTTATACAGATGGGGCACCACCATGGGCACCCACTAATAGGGGCCATGGGATTACGTCCCGACCACTAAAGCACGACCCTGAAAATCTCACCTAGAGATCCCAAGGAATTACGCACTGACACGGACCAACATTCTTAATCAATCAAACGGATTCAGCATACATACACATATATATATACATATACATCACATATAGTTTCTAATAATTCACCTCTTTCGTATTCCCAGACAAACCATACCAACTCATTATTCTCGAACCATGAATATGGAACTCCGTCTCATATCATTATCATGCCACATTAAGTACTTGCAATTCCATACAATCAAGCACAACCCACAACCATAATTCTTACACCAAAATTCCTAAGAAAATTTATTATCACAAAACCAAAATCATTGCAGTAATGCGTGACACATTTCTCAAGCTATAGATATCTAATCAACGATCCAACCGGTCAAACCATAAAATAGCATGTTATGAACCAAATGTCAAAGTTTGAGCTCAATCCAACGGTTAATGAGTCAGGAAATTTAATTTTACTAAAACTGCGCATATCCGAAAAATACCCAGTCGCCCAACGAGCCAAGGAACTCGCCCAACGACTGTTCTACGCATCAGAATACGAAAAAGACGTCAAACATCACAGTTTCATGAATATTTGAACCTCTAACTCAGAAATATACCAAAACTAACATTTTCCAATCATTTAAGCATAAAACATAAACGAAAACAAACCACATATTTCAAAAACGCGAAAAGAACCTAGCTTCCCTTACCTGGAAAAGGGCTAATAGTTGGGTTCTTGGGTGTAAACAGAGAAAGGCAGCAGCTCCTAGAGCGGTTTAGCGAGCTGGAAACAAAAGAACAGAAGGACATGAAGCCACTTAGTACGACCCTAGTTGGAACTCGAAGCAACTGTGCTAAACAAGAGGTATGGGATGGGATGCAACTTACGTGGAATGAAACTGGCTCGAATAAGTGCGACGGAGCTCCAAGGCTGAACCCTATCGGAGAGGGTGACGGCTACTCAAAGGGGGTTTGAAAATCTGTTCCAACAAAGTGAGAAGAATGAGGTTTAGGGCAGACTCAGGGTTTGTTTCCCTTTGGGCCAACCCTTAGGCCCAACTCACATGGAGCAGCCCTTTTAATTTAGGGCAGAAAATATTGGGTCTTACAGTTGACATCAAGATAATTGAGATATTGATATTATAGTCAGCGTAGTTGTTATTGTGCAACCTTTTATATTTATCTCTTGACAAATATTATTATTATTACGAATATTATTGTTATTATTATTCCTATTTGAATTATTGACCATATTTAATATTTTACTAATCGCATATAACAAGAGCATTATCAAGTAATACATTCACGCAAACAACATTGAAACAATATTAATTCATTTAACTATAAAAAGATATTAAATAAAAACTAACCGCCAAACACATCAAAATAACATGAATGTTTGTCTCATAGAACGTGACGTGAATCTTTGTTCCATTGAATACGCCAATTTTTTTTTATGTAAATGGTAGACTTAGAAAAATGACTAGTAGTTTGCTTAACTTCCAATTTATGATTTATACTTAATTATTTTTAGAAAACCATTTCTCATGGTATATAAATTTTTAAACTCGTAACTACAATTACCACACTTATAATTATATTTATATGAAAAAATGATATTCATTAATAATATAGATGACAAACCTATTTGATTATAATAGTATGTTTAAGGTAAGTTATACTTTTAGGGGAAGGGAATCGATGTGTTAATAAGTTATCTAATTTAGGTTTGGAAAATATTGAAAGTTTTAAATGGTATTTTTTTATGCTTTCTGTTTGGAATTTTTTCATAACAGCAACTTCCTATGTTTAGAGTGATTTAACTTCCTTTTGGAAAGTTTGCTTTTGTATTTCTTGAGGTTTAGTTTTGTCCTCTCATTTTTTTTTTCCTGTTTTCTTCTTTTAATAATTTTTTTTTTTTTTGTGATGACAAATGGTAGATGTCCTTGAAAGTATCATCATATTTGAAATATCAAAGTGTATAATAATTTTGAACACGTTAAAGAAACATATTTTATCATGTTAACATAACATTTATGTGCTTAATTTATGAATATTATCTCTTATAACGTTTGGAGTCAATCATTCACCTCCAGAGATTTTGATAGATATAATCTCTTGTAACATCTTAACATACATTATTTTTTTAAATTGCATGTACCTCTTCTCGATTTTTATATACCTCCACATCCCATAACTAATAAGATCTCCAGAAAACTTATCTCACTCTAACAGCGATTCAAAGAGAAATTGCTCTGAATGGTCAGAAGCTCGCATTAGAAATTTATGGTGATAGTTATGGCTTCACATCATAAATATTCGGTCAATCAATAATGGTCAATCAATAATGGTGTGTTTGGATGAAGTAATTTAAGAGAGTAATTCATTTATTTGAAGAATTTAAAATTCTTTGAAGGAAAATGACATGTTTAGATGAAGAAATTAAAAAAAAAAATCAAATTGAGAAAATTTAAGGTGTTTAACATAAATAAAATAGTATAATTTGAAATTCACTCAAAAAAGAATAAAATTGAAGTTCTCTAAGTTATGGAATTACTCGTTGGTAAGGACATAAAAAGTTCACAAGTCTAAAAAGTCGAGTCAACTCAAATAGAAGATCGAGACAAGTCAGTTCAGGATAAAAGTTGAATTATGTCGATCCAGGATGAAGGTCAAGCAGGGCCAGTCCGGACCATAGGTCTACTTAGCCGATCTAAGTCGAAGGTTGAGTTAAGTTGACTTGAGTCGAGGAACAGTCGAGTTGACGTTGACCAAAGGTCAAGCCAAGTTGGCCCAGACCCAAGGTCCAGACAAGATGGCTTTGAACCATGTCGGTCCGAGCCAAAAGTTGAACCTAGTCGGCCCTAACCAAAGGTCCAAACGAGATGGCTTTGAGCTGAGTCAACCCTAGGTAAAGGTCAAGCTAGGTCAGTCCGAGCCGAAGGTCAAGTCAAGTTGGTCTAGACTTAAACCTATCAACCTTAGTTGAACGTTGAATCAAGTTAACTTGGGCCAAATAAGTTCAAATTGACTAAGGTTGAATCCATTCAAATTTTACCGAAATTGAATTGTTTCGAATCGATTCAAGTCGAATAAGTTGAAGTTGAACCGACTCGAACTAAAAATCAAGACGAGTCGTACCAAATTGAAGATCAAACTAAATTAAATTAGATTCAAATATATAATTAAATTCGTCATAAAATATAAATTAAATTGCTTTATCCAAAAAAAAATTAAAATCTAAAATAATTTAATTACTTCATTTAAATTAATTATTAGAGAAATGTAATAGATTTCTTAACTATAGAAACTAGATTGCACACAAATCACACAACACCAACACGAACCCCTCTTATTATTACTTCTTAACACCGAAACGATCAGGTAAACTATGTTACCTTCTCGTAAGACTTTCTGAATCCAATTTACACAATTCAAAAAAAAACAAAATCTAACCTTCCAAAACAGGAACTCTACCTTATATATAGTCTTTCTAAAACAAAGACTCACAACTACCAACAAGCCACTAACCACGTGACCCTCCAACTTTCCTGACAAAATGAAAATAATTTAATTTCAAGTAATTTAATTACTATGTATTTTAATTTTTTTAATTGTTAGAATCCCTAATCCAAACATAAGGTAATAGTTATCCAATACTAAAAGGGGGATTTAATTTCTTCTCAATAGAAACTTTGAACTTGCTATAAATACCATGGACTCCTGAAAATTAAAACATGAAATCCATGAAGACCGCTATACAGTTTTCAAATTCGTTGATTTCCAATAAATGGCTGCTTTAGTGCCATAATAAAAGAGAAACCCAAACATTCTATATAAGCGATGATGCTGTCAATACAATGTTAAAATTTTGACAAACTTTTAATTGGGGCTACATTTCACGGTTTTAGAGGTAGCATTTGCATTTTGCAATACAAACAACAGAAGAAATATTTCAGGGTCCACAAATATTCATACAAAGGCTGTTAGGCCTAGACATTGAAAATAAAAATCGCTCTCCCTCGTACTATATGTTAACTAGCCCATGGCATATTTCTGGGTCCAGCTTCTTGCAGTTGACTCATACTTATTCCTGTCTGTCTTGTACATGTGGGCAATTTCAGGGACCAAAGGATCGTCAGGATTTGGGTCCGTTAACAGGGAACAAATTGAAAGCAACACCTACAGATGTCAAAGATAAACAAAGTAAGCAACGATACCAGAATAAACATTTTGAACATGCTAACCACCTGCATAAGGTTAGCTCAAGACCTGTTTGTTACATGAACTTGCTGTAAAATTTAATTTAAACTACAACAGTGACAACCAAGGTTCATATGGATCAGAAGACATTTAACTTAAAGACACAATTATTATAGGAAGAGACTAATACTAATGTTGGGAAGTTGAGCAAGGATGGTCATGAACCAGTTTGGTCAAGATGATCATGCTGTTATGTTGAACTGAATGATAAGCAGTTAGACCAGGACCTGCCTTGTCGAACCAGTCTGAATCAAGATCATCTAGCTAGTCTAAAATATGCTTCAATTGTGAAACTAAGTATGAGTGCAGGTCCATCTCAGGTGTAACTAATCATATATCTGATAATCATTCTCTTATCTTTTTTTACTAAAGTTACCAATTTGCATTTTATAATTGTTGCCAATGATTTATAAACACAAGCTTGGAGCATTGGTACTACCCACAAGCCCTTTCATCGCTTAGTACTGACTATGTTCTTTTTAACTACCTTTCCTAACTACCTTTTTAATTTCTTGTATTTTGTCCAATTGATCTAATCCCATGATATTATTCACCTTCAATAAAAATACAGGATTGGATATTGGGTTAGATGATTTATATAGGATGTAAGTCACGTGGCCTTTGCTATCTTTATCCATCACTGTCATTAACGGTCTTTCCAATGGTGATGTATTTTCAATTAAGATCTCTCCAATGGTGATCCATGTTCAATTACAGCATCTGGGATTAATGAAATCGGAAAAAAATGGCATAAAGTTTAAATGATTTTTCTGCTTTGGATTGTTAGTTAGTCAATTAGGAAAACATGTTTGTCACAATAAACAAGCTTTGCCTCCTTTATCTTTTGTTCACTCTGACATTTGAAATCCTTTCTTTTATTGTTATCCCTTTTAGTTTAAAATAGTGTTACTCCACTCTATCATTTTTCCTCATTCTCATCTATACAACCTTCCTTTACATGTTTTTGGTTTCACATACTTTGTAAATAACCTCATATCTGGTCAAGATATCATCACTCTCAAAAATTGTATTGATGTTTCTCTCCTGATCTTTATAGGTATTATGTGTTGCTGAAATCTCTTTCTTTAAGTTTGTTCCATATCATACAATTGTTCATTCTAATAATGACGACATATGTAGTTACTTTGTTCCCATTGTCAATCTTCTTTCCTCAGAACCTGGTGATTCTGCCAAAACTTAGGAAGTTTCTACTACACCAGTTTAGGTATATGATAGGTTTGGTGATAGAAGAAACCTGGTTAACGAGGTTCACACACATAGAAACATAATCCACACTCACAATAACACTGCATATACCTCGTTTATTTGATTCAAACCAGCCACATAATTTGAACACTCTCCAGAAATAATGTTTCCCTTCCCACAGGACTCCAAGGATCCTGTCTACACTTTCAACAAACCAAACACATAACCCCCAAACAAACCAAAGCCAACCTATATATAGTCTTCCTAAAAAGGAAGATTATACCCTCCTAACCTCCTAACCAACTAACTATTAATTTTCTTCCTTCTTACATAAACATTCCATTCCCTAACAGTATATCAACATCGTTCACAACCTGCTGATATTCTAATATGGGATCCATCTTCAACAAATTATAATAAAGTGAAGGTCGTGCTTGATCCCTCCCCAAGGCCACCTTCCCTACTAGATATAGTTCCATCTGAAAATGATTGAGCTATTGCTACTCAAGGGTAGACATTTTACTTGTAACCTTTCTCCCCATTAAACAAACCTCAATTATTATAGGTTTTCCCCTTACATTCTTAGATAGTTCTTAGATAGTGAACTTTAAGTTTAATCTCATAAAAACAAATTATAAGATGAGATTTGCACTCACTTATATACTATAATTTGACCATATTTCTAGTCACTCTGGGATCTCAAACCAAGGCAGACATGTCAAGCGTGACACTAATATTTGTAGGTGATCCAATAGTACCATGATAGCAACTGACACAATAAGTCCAGCAAATCTTGCTAAAATAGAGTTTGATACCATCCTATAAAAGTGAATTTTAATAGAGGAATAACAAAACACCTTATAAATGAACAAACCTTGGAAATGGTTAGAGCAGGGCTCCACTGCTCCTTCAATATATCGAGGCAAATGCTTCCATTGCTATTTATGTTTGGGTGGAATACTTTCGTCCTAAATGCAACCTGAAAGATCCACCACCATGCATAAAAGTATGCACTAGGGAGCAAATTATACGATGTTGATGACAGCATTCAGATGTACATAAGTAATTTCATCTTAGATAATTTTTTTCTGAACCATGAAATATTAAACTCAACATTTTCAAAATGATACATGCATAAATTTTATACACTTAAGGGAAATGAAAAAAAAAACGGGGGGAACTGCAATATTATTATTTAAAAATACTTTGAAATAATTCAAGAAAGTTAAGATATAAAACATTATATAAAATAGACTCCAAAATGAAATACAAACCTTGGGTGGCTTGAAGGGATAATCTGGAGGGAAATGAATAGTCACTAGGAAAACACCTCCAGCATAAGGACTATCTGGAGGACCCATAATTGTTGCTTGCCAATGAAACATGTCTTCAGCAACAGGACCTACACTTTGTAATTTTTCTGATTAAAATAGTGTTTAAACTCCTAAATGATAATGCAAAGAAATGAAAACGTGAAAATAACAGTACCTAGCAGTTTTATCCAACTATGCCATCCAAAGACTATAAATCTTTTGCTTGTACAGGAATAAATTACTATCAAGTAACCTATCAGATATTATATAAGAGTTTAATTAAGTTTGTGACAACCTATAAATTTATTTCTTTTTTTTAAGAATATCAAACTAAAAAATATTTATTAGAATTAAGATGTTACCACCTTTTTCTTACCCTCCAAAAGATACTTTTAGAATTGGAAATATCAACATGTCATTATTTCCAGCAAAAAATATATAAAAGTCAACTACAGTAGCTACAGCTGCCTTTATTGCATAATTTTGTCATAAAACGCACAGCAGCCAATAGATGCATCATCCGGGAATTAATATTAACAGGAAATATGGAATAGTGAATGAAATTTAAAATAATCATGAGGTTGGGGAGTGTATCCTATTCCAAGAACCTTAAAACATACGAAACACGAAACTACTTTTGGTCCATATAGAAAATCATTTCAGCATTCATCACAAACCCCAATTATTTCTCCTTCAGCATCATCAATCCACAACAAGTTCGCAGCTCATTACTGCAACACGGAACCAACCAAACACTGCTTTAATCTAAAAGCAACAGCAAGACCAATCTCGAACAATATCCGTGGTAACTGATTGAAGCAAATCTCAACTATAAACCAAAGATAATATTTTCAACTGTAATTTTACAGTATACAAAAAACTTTTTACAAAACAACGGAATCAGTTTCTTCCTGGCCAAACTTAAATCTAAACCGTTAAGGCCAAACAAACACCAAATAATTGAACAAAAAAATTCTTAAAGAAAAAGGCAAAACATAAAAGAAAATGGGGGAAATATGTACCGGCACTGCAAGAAGTTGGAGGATCCTTCTGCAAATCCTTAAGCTCCTTCAAAATTCGCTTCGACGCCATCGCGAAAACCTAAAACAAATTGAAAGAACAAATCGGATCGGATCAAAACGCAAAAACACGCGTGCTAAGAGCATAGCGTCATATAAATATTCGTATACCTAGAGAAAAAGCAAGAGAAATCCTCCTTCGGATTTGCGACGAAGAACGCGAACGAGAGAGAGGGAGAGACTGGGAGAGAGAGAGAGAGAGAGAAAAGGTGCGAGCAAGAATTGGAGAAGGAAACGAGTTTTTATATTAATAAATGAATGCCGTGGTTTCGGATTCGATTCACTTTTATATGATTGAATTTGATCTGGTTTGGGTTATTCTTCTATAGTTGGAGATATTAATTATTGCTACAATTTCATTTAATTATAATTACTTATAGGTTTCCATAATGGCTCGTCATAATCTTCTGATTACCCTAGAAGCCACCGAGCAATGAGAATTAACTTTCAGTATCTTTTTTCTTTCTTACCTTTTAAGTAAAAATTAGAATTATTTCATGTTTGATATTTTAGTTCAATATAATTTTTAATTTTAAAAATATTTTAATTTTAGAAATATATGAATTTTTTTTTAAATTTTATTAAATTTATTCAAACGTATTTTATTATAATATTTGATTTATTTATATTGTTTTAATATATTTTAATTTCGGTGATAATTAATAAACACTTTTCAAACGTCAAATAAATTTAAAAAAAAATTGATTAAAAAAACTAAATTTACGTATTTCTAAAAATGAAAATTAAATTGATTTAAATTTCAAAAATAGACTAATTTCAGTTTTTCCTAAAAAGGATATAAACATATTTAACCGTTAATATAAAGATTAAAATACCTTTCTAGTCCCAATTTTCGTCAAGTTTTTTCAAATAAGTCCTAATTTTTGTGTTGTGTTCAAATAGGTGCCAATTTTCGTCAATTTTGTTCAATTTGGTCATTTTTTGTTAAGATCGTTTAGATCATTAACGGTCATGAACAGTGGTGGTCATGTGTCAGTTCGTGTTTTTTCTTTTTTGAATTTTTTTGAATTTTTTTATTTTTTTTTAAATGTCCACGTGTCAACCCAGTAGCGTTTCACATGTCAAAGTCAATGTTCTATATTCAATTTGGTCCCTATATTTGTTATTTTTTTCAATTTAGTCCCAATTTTTGTTAAGATGAACCAATTTGGTCCCTCTCTAAATTGAAACCAAATTTAATTTTTATATTAAAATTCACATTTTTTATTAAATATTTTTATATAATAATATATTCAAATTCACATCATTATAATTTTGATATAAAACTTAAATTTGGTCACATCTTCAATAGGGACAAAATTGGTCAATTTTAAACAAAATTGGGACTAAATTGAACAAAAATAACAAATATAGTGACCAAATTGAATTGAATATAAAGCATTGACTTTGACACGTGGCACGCTATTGGGTTGACACGTGGACATTTAGAAAAAAAATTAAAAAAAAAAGATAAAACAAATAAAAAAATTCAAAAAAAAATAAAAAAAAAATCACGAAGTGACACATGGCAGTCATCCTTCATGGTCGTTAATGATTTAAATGATGTTAGCAAAAAAGGACCCAATTGAACAAAATTGACGAAAATTGGGACTTATTTGACCATAAAACCAAAATTATGACTTATTTAACAAAATTTGACGAAAATTGGGACCAAAAATGTATTTTAACCTTTTTTGGTTAATATATACATATGACTTCAATTATTAGTTTCTCTCATATACGTAGGATATGCTAAAAATTATTTTATCTTTTTTACGTTATTTTTTGGTTAAAATATTTTTTTGGTCCCAGTTTTCATAAAGTTTTGTCAAATCAATCATAATTTTGTTTTTATGCTCAAATAAGTCCTAATTTTCGTCAATTTTATTCAATTTAGTCCTTTTTTTACTAACATCATTTAAATTATTAACGACTATAAATAGTAACTACCACATGTCACTTTGTGATTTTTTTTTAAAATATTTTTTAAATGTCCACATGTCAACCCAGCAACGTGTCACGCGTCAAAATCAATGTTTTATATTCAATTTGATTGCTACATTTGTTATTTTTGTTCAATTTAGTTCCAATTTTGTTTAATTTAGCCTCTCAAAATTGAGACCAAATTTAACTTTTATATAAAATTTATAATGATGTGAATTTTAACATATTTAATAAAAAATTTACTAAAAAATGTTAATTTTAATATAAAATTGAATTTTGTTTTAATTTTGTGAGGGACAAAATTGGTTCATACTAAAGAAAATTGAAACTAAATTCAACAAAAATAACAAATATAAAGACCAAATTGAATATAAAATATTGACTTTGACATGTGGCATGTTATTGGGTTGACATGTGGAAATTAAAAAAAAAATTTAAAAATTTAAAAAAAATGAAAAATCAAAATAAAAAAAAAAAACTACGAAATGACACGTGGTAGTCCATATTCATGGTCGTTAATAATTTAAAGGTGTTAGCAAAAAAGGACCAAATTGAATAAAATTGACGAAAATTTGGACATATTTGAGCACAAAAACAAAATTATGATTGATTTGACAAAACTTTACGAAAGTTAGGACAAAAAAGGTATTTTAACCTTATTTTTTCAATGGTTAACATTTGTGTTACGTCTAAAAATATTTTTGATATTCTATTTCTTTATGGTAAAAATAAAATAAGAAAAATTTATATTTGTTAAGGTAATAAATAATATACATTTTTTAAGTTTATAAACTTTAATGTTAGAATAAAATAGAAAATTCAAAGAAAATATTATATGCGCTAGTTGAATAGTTTTTAAGTTATTAATCACAAAAAATAAATTTTAATTAGTTATTTGTCTTTTATAATAATAGTGATGAAAGTATATTTTTTAAAACATAACTATTTTATTATTATTTATATCTTTTATTATAATTCTGAAATATCACATGCTATGATACATATATACGAGATGTGTATCAGATACGACACGTATCTGATACGTCAATATGCTAATTTTTAAAATAATAGGACATAACATGTGATATATGCATATTGAAAGATATAAAAAAAATTAAAAATATGAGTGTTCCTGCAGAACAAATAAGATAAGTTAGGCACAAGCGTTACCTTACCAAGTAGTCCGCTATCTCTTCGGTTGGCCTCTCTCTGATCGACACATGTCAGCTTGAACCCAGGAGGGGTTACTTGCAGAAGAATCTCCGAAGCTCAAGTAAGTCAAAGTTCTCAGAGAGTCAAATCAGTGATTAATGAATGCGTACCTTTAAATGATGGGGTCCACGTGTATTT
>Ga0099822_1010713_pt1 | contig 11321 bp, 7 predicted proteins | sample CowpeawhiteBW_FD_76839 | JGI IMG/M metagenome (GOLD analysis project Ga0099822, IMG submission 76839) | Root nodule microbial communities of legume samples collected from California USA - Cow pea white BW | ecosystem: Host-associated > Plants > Roots > Nodule | place: USA: California | collected... | reverse complement strand
GGTTACTTTTACAAATTTTTATAAAACTATTTACTTATGTCCTTCTTTTTTCTCCTATTCATCAACATTTATCTTCTCATATTTTCTCCATAAATTTAACTTTACTTTTGATAAATATAATTTTATTTTTTTATATTTTAACATTACAATATTATCAATTACTAATATAATATCATGCATATTAAAAAAATGCGTACACACAGGCGCGATAGCGCCTGTGTATACGCTAGTATAAGATAATGATTTTAATTTTTGAATATGGGATATCTTTTATGCATTTTTGAGTAGATGTCTTGTAAGGTGACATGTTGCTATTGTACTTTAACTATAATCTTCGTTGTTATTTTTCTTGTCTTTGATTACGTAAACTAATTGGAATTATTTCGATAGAAAATGAATATAAATTATTATAAAAAAATAAAAAAAATTATTTTGCTCAACACAAAAAAAAATTTCACTCATCACAAATGCAGGCTAGTCCACGGCCCACACTTTGCAGACCAAAATGCGTGGCAGGCCAAAATGGGTCGGACTGGCCCGCTTTGCCATCCCTAACAATATTACTTATAATAATTTTATTTAAGTAATTAAAATTTATTTTATCTATAACTATATATCTATAATTATATATACTTTTTTTTTCTAATTTTCTTCTTTTAATTACTACTTTTAAAATTTAAATAATTTTAAATATTTAAAAATACGTACGCTATACCTGAATATAATATTTTATTATTTAAAGGAATGGTTTAAACGAAATATAACATATATTCATTATTTGTATATTGTCAACAAATTTTAACTGAACATTAGCTTTTTCTTTTTCATCATTTATATTTGTGGAGGCTTCAATCCAATAAAAAAAAAGTGAATAATTCATCACAATAGGTGGAATAAAAAAATAGGCGTGAGCTTATCCGCCTCGCAATTATTTGCCATGTTTTATTCCTTGGGAAGGGATTAGGTAATAAATAAACTTCCTACCATTTTATAATTCTTGCTTTGGATAATCACCACAATTAAAGAATTAAAGAGTTAAGACAATATTTTACATGTTGATCACTTATATTTTTAAATAGTCATATATCAAGTTTGTACACACTTAATCTCTTCAAAAATATTTACTACCATCACAAATCATGGAACACTAATTAATGTAAAACACTCCAAACCACTGCTAAACTAAACACCCACTTCCATAATTAGGTATTAGTAAAAACTTATTTTCCATTTTAGTTTTTTGTTATACATCTTTTGGTTATCTCTTTCAATAATTTAATTTGAAATTTTGATACTGAAAAATTATATACTTTTTACATTGAAAATATCATTTTTTTATTGTGATTTTTGTTTCTTTTAATTATTTAAATAATATGTTAGACAATATATATGATTATTCGAGGAGAACAGGGATACACAACACAAAATTTTGTACCTAACAATTAATAGAAATTGTACACATACTACTAGAGTTACAATGAAGAGTTATAAAAAGAAGAGTTAAGAATATAATTTTGAAAATAATGATTTAATAATTGATGGAGATGTAATCGATTACTTTTAGTTTAATGAGCAACATTATTAAAGAGAGGATGAGTGGAAAACCACATGTCTTTAAATGCTTTACCTATGTGACTCTCTAATTAAACATTTATGTCTTTTTCTTTTCTATTTATATATTATGTGCTGTGGGGCTTCGACGAGAAAAAAGAACCGTAAATAAATTCTCACGAGATATGCGAGCTGAATTGGTGGAATTAAAAAAATGGATCAAAATAGGCATTGAGAAGCTTTGAGATAATGTTGTGGAGAGTTGAAATTAGGGAAACTCTTAGGTCTTCTTTTGCCAATTAAAGAGTTTAAAATAATGTTTTACATGGGGCATTCACCATGTCACTTTAGTAAATAACTTAAATAATTATTTCTTTAAATAGTAACTTTAAGTTTAGGTTAATGGTTAAATATATTTTTTTTCTTAAACTTTTATCGAAAAATTAAAATTTGGTTTTTTAAAATTTTAATTATATTAAATTCTTTTTATATGTCAAACACATTTTTCAGAAGTGATATTAAGGTAATAATGTATTAAACCGTGTAAACAACTTAAATAATATATAAAAGGTTAAATATGTTTTTGGTCCTTTAACTTTCAATAAATTTTGTAATTAGTCTATTTCGAATCTTTAGATCAATTTAGTCCTTCATCTTTCGAAATACGTGGATTTAGTTATTTTAATCAAATTTTGTTAAGTTTATTTGACATTTCAAACACATTTTATAATAATATTTGACTTAATAATAAAGCAAAAATGTGTCAAAGAGTATAAACAATTCAAATACAATCTTGAAATGCGAACGAAACATCAAATAAACCTAACAAAATTTGATTAAAATGATTAAATCCAAATATTTCAAAAAATAAATGACTAAATTAATCCAAAATTTCAAAATGAACTAATTTCAATATTAAGTGAAAATTAATGGACAAAAACATATTTAATCCATATATAATTTAACCCATATATAAACATGTTAACATGTAAACAATTTAAATATTATATAAAAAATGTTATACTTTAATAAAATTTAATGTAATTTTGTTAAAATAACTATTATATATTTTTAAATTTGCTTACTAAGCTCTTTGTACTTAATACTGTTACGTTACCACTCTGCAGCCAGAAAAGAAATCTTGGGTAACACTTGTGTATCAATTAACAAGATTAAATACACTGCTCTCCATTTTCTTCATTTAATGAAAAGGCAAAAAAGGAAAGGCAAGGAGATGTTGCAAAAAGGGTTTCACAAAAATTTTACTCTACCATTACTAATCGATGTGGAACCTAGATCGTTGTTTCACGCTTCATACTTGTAAACAAATTACATGGTTGTTGAGAAGTAGAATCAGCAACTGATTCCACATTGCTTCACATCAGGCCCCTTTGTTTTCAACACAAAAGGGTCAACTCTCACCCAAACCAAGGAGAAGATAGAAGCCAAGAGCACAGACCATATGACAACAAGAGTTGGTGTTCTGTTCTGCCTACCCATTAGACCTTTAAGGAAAGGATACAAATGGACAATAACCCATAAAGAAAAGAACAGTTTCCCAAGCAGTGCTCCCCAAGAATGTTCTCCACTGTTTATGGAATCTGTGAAGCCAGCCACAATACCAATGAGGTTGATTATTATGATGGTGGTTGGAGGTATTAGAAGTGCAGTCCATCGAATGGTATACAGTTCACGAAATTCTACATCATCTGGTGCCTTTGATACAATGCTGAAGTTTGTGTTCACTCTTCCCAGTGGAAGAGCTCCCATAATGCTCTGCACAACGGCAAAGAGGTTTGCAGACACACTCCCGATCACCCAGAATTGCTGGCTTCTCCACCATTCCTCCAGGCCAACTCCACTCCATCTCAATTCAAGAATCGCCGAGGCAAATATTGAGATGAACAATGCGGTGAAAACTAGACTTGCAAAAGTGCCAACCTGGGAATCAATCACTCTTCATCTGTCAATGAATCTTTGATGGGGAAGGAAAACCAACCAACAATAGAAAAGTTGTCTTTACACTGTTTAAACCATTCAAAAGAGCATCTTTCACTGTCTCAACAGTCATTTTTTAATACTATTTAGTTAGGTGTTCATGTATCACTGTTATTTACTTTTGTGCATTATGATTTGCCATTTTATTTGGAGTTTAAGAATTGTTCAACAAATATAAGCATTATAGTTCATTTAGTCTAGAATGCTTAATTTAGACATATCTTACAAGTTGGCATGCTAGAGGTTACTGATTATCAAATGACATATAATGTGTCTTTTTCTTCTGTAATGTAAATGAAAGTAATGATATAATAAGTAAAAGGAAATAAATGATACCGATGGTGTGATGAATTTATCAGTGAGCAAGCATATAGCAGGAACGATACAGTATATTAGGAGGGGTATGGAGCTGAAGGGGTAGACAGTGCTGTTAATATAGGCAATCCTTTGGAGTCCTTTGAGTCTTCCACTATTGAGGCCATACAGAAGAGGGCAATGGTGGCTGAATAAGATCTGAAGTGATCCCACTGCCCATCTCAGCACCTGGTTGAGTCTATCTGTGAGGTTGATAGGAGCTGTACCCCTGAATGGATCTCTTTTTGGCATGCAATATACAGATCTCCAACCATGACAATGCATCTTTAAACTTGTCAGAGTATCTGCTGCTATAGATCCATAGCTTAAACCCATCTGTACATTCCAAAAATATTTCACCTCTTTTATCTACCACTTCGAATAAGTTTTATTATGTAGTTTAAGTTTCTTCAACTCTTTTACAGAGACAAATATGTAGAAGGCTTTTGTTTTATCATCTAATTACTCATATAACTGATAAATTTGATGACTTTTCTAATTATTATCTTGCGTGTCATATCAAAGATAGTTTCTAATTGATTGGGCGTGTTAAAACTTTGTTTACATTACATATAAATGAATACCTCATATCCCCAGAGAGTTCTGTCTTCATATTTAGAACCCATGACATGAATAGCTTCTTTAAGCAGGACTTCCTGACTGGAAGAAGGATCAACACCACCTTCTTCTGTTAATGAAGAGTTCATGGTATGTGTGGACTTCTCAAATTTATTTTCATCATTCTTCTGTGACTTCAATAGTTCCTTTTCCTCATCTGTTGCTGCTGCTGCAGAAGAAGAGTAGTTTGAGATATAGGAGATAAGAAAATGATTCTTTTGTATGTTTTTGATAAATATAAAGGATTATGATCACCTGTTATGCTAGCTTCTTCTCCATTCTCATCCTGTTTTGAGTGTACTTGCACCATGCTTGGGCGTTTTGAAGACACTGGTGAGTCACAGCCAGTTAAGGATTTCCTTCTGAAGATACATGCTGAACCAACATAAGCCGGTCCCTGAAGTCCATCTAGGCACCTCAAGTTAATCTGCAGAAAAACAAACACAAAATGTAACATATCAAAGTCGACTCCAATAAAGGAAATAAATGAATTCAGAAAAGAGAAAAAGGGTGATAGGACGAGAATTAATTCAGTGCCAAAACTGTTGCACTCACATCAAATAAAACGGTGTTTTTGTTGGCATAACGATCATGCCTATCTAGGCTGTCAAATCTTAATGGAAACTGTACAAAGCCAATGCCATTCCCAAGTTGTATGTCCATAAAGAAACACATGGCCTCTCGCACGACTTTGCTGTTATTTACATAGTGATTGCAATCCAAATTGAGCACAAAAGGAGCATTGCTTAACACTGCCGATACTCGAAGCTGGAAATTCGAAAGCAACATTTAGGCCAAAAATGAAAGCTTGTTTTAGCTTCATGTCAAGAGAATGAGAAAATGTAAGCTTGAGAAATTATGGTGCTTGAAAAGCTTACCAAGGCGTTGATTGCACCAGCTTTGCCGTGGTGTTGAAATGCAGGCCTTTTCTCACGAGATGTATAGACAAGACAAGGAAGTTCACTACCTACATTGTGAGGAAGAAGGACCTGTATCATACTTGGATGATCTTTGGGGTTGTTTCCTGGCCATGGTGTCTCATCTTTCATAGTCCACCCTTCGGGGGGAACTCGCATAGATTTAGCCACCAGTGCATTTATTCTCACCTTAAATTCTTCGTATTCTCTCTGTCATTCAAGTGCCAACAAACAATGAAACCTTGTTCTTCCCATCGAACTAGTATAAACGATTAGTTTAATTGCTAAATTGAAAGTTAATTCTAACCCATATTTGACCTTTTCTGAATTTAGTCACTACTATTTCACCGAATTATAACTCATGGCAAAGGCATATAGTAGTGAGTAAATTCGAATTATAACATTGTAGATTGTGAACTTTGAAAAGTTTGTAGCGTTAGCGTGTGACTACACAAAGACCAATGTGGGGATCAAATTAAGAAAATAGTAGAGAAAATTAAGACTATTTAATGCTAACCTTCATAGTACGGCGTTCTTTTACGTAAGTGGATTGAAGCTTATCCTTTAGAAAATCTATTTTATCAGAGAAGTACTTTTCTGGTGCTCTGGGTTCTATAGAGAACTTTTTGCAGAAAGGAACCCACTTTCTGGAAAACTCAGCTGTTTCTTGAAGAGCTTCAAAGGTGAGCATGGAAGCTCCGTCATCAGAAACATAGCATGAGATTTTGTCAGCAGGGTAATCCAGGGCCAAGATTGAAAGAACAGTATTGGCTGTCACAAGTGGAGGTTCCTTGATTGGATCCACAGTAGTTACAATGATATCTATTGGAGAAAGCATGTTTGGCTTGTTCTCTTGTTCAAACCTGCAGGGCAAATTGTAGACATTTAGCTTCCAACTCTTATAAAATGCAGAATCAATCATATCAACGCCGTTGTATTCTTAAGAATTATGTTAGTTTCATGAACTTTATATTATATCCTGACTCAATCATTATAATTGCCCAAGTCTAGCTCTTGGAAGTTACATCAATTTAGTTTACTGCTGAGAAATTCAGAACAGTTGACCTGATTGAAAGACGATCAAGATATGTCTCCCGATCGATGGGAAACCATTTGGGAATCTGATCAATCATCCAGGATAATGCAAGCCAGATTTCACACGTTACAGATATGAACCATAGTCCAACTGCATCAGGTACTGGGTGGAAAATTCTGTACTGAAAGAAGAGTAATAGAAGGAGGAATCTAGCCACAACCATCATTCTGTAAGGACTGAGTTTGCCAGATGGTATTGCTACTTTCCTTGACAATGGCTCTTTCCTGCGTCATGGTATATCATATCTCGTTACATTAAAGTAGAATCACAAAGTTCCTAAATATGAAAGGCTATTGTGGTGCTTCTTACATGGCCTTTTCCTGATCAACTGAATCATCAGTTTCAGGCCACAGATTCCCTTGGCGCAACATCCACTCATCTATGTTCTCCTTCTCATCCAACTTTGCACCTGCTTCTTATGAAGATATCTCAATTATGATAAGCGTCTTCGCTTCATTCTATTTATCTTTATTTATCATCAAATCACAAACTTGAACGAAATAAATATGATTTGGAAAGACAGTGTATCAGACAATTATATACATATGGTTTGGTTTCTAAACTTTAGCTCATCAAAACATCACTGCATATACTCCTCTTAGTGTGGCAGATTCCTTATAACTTCTAAAAGAGAAGGCCAAAACATACCAGGTTCTCCCACACTTGTAGATAGCAGCTCCCCATTCACCTGCGAGTTATACAATTAATCTAAAGTACTGTAGAAATGAAAGTTCAACCAGAATAAAAATGAAAATCTCAGAGTTATTTTTACATATACGTTAACTGCATGCTTGTAGAATACAGTTATTCGTCCTTCTTAGAGTTACCTTTGCTAAACCTGATTTAGAATTCCCATCATCATCTCCATGGATCATGTTTCCCTTATGCATCTCTTCATGCTTGAATTCATGTTCAATATCATCCACGTCGTCTTCATCCTCATCTCCCTCCACTCTTGGACTTCCTTTGCACATCAAGAAACATATATCAATCAAAACATAAGTTACAAAATACAAACAAGAAAAAAAGTATATACATTACAGTAGCTAAATTTCCTATTAACCTTTGATGCGCTTGTATCTTGTATGACACTGAGGACAAACTTGAGTCCCTTCCCTTCTCTCATACTCATAGCATGGCCTGCATACAGGGAAACCACACTCTTCACAAGCTACAAACAAGTCTCCTTCAACTGTAACTCCCACAGAATCACCACATATCTCACAAAGCTGACCATCTAAGTTCTTCACCGGCTTAGGCTGCAACAAATTAAGGTTGGTCTATGTTATTCAAACATACAAAAAATGTTACCTTATAATTATGAAAAAGGTTATAACCTCATCGGGTCCTTGAATGGCCACAAGCTCTTTGCTGTTTGGAGAACCAGCAAAAAGACCTGTACTAGCTTCCATGGTGAATGGGGAATGGAAGCAGTGCAAGTATCATTGAGAGGTTGGGTTTTGCATATATACCTATTCTCATGAATTAAGGTAACTAAAACATGCATGTGCCTGTTTTTCACGTGTTCACATAAGGTTACTATTGATGGTTGTGGGATTAACTTTGATTTGAAAGGTTGAAGTTATACTGCAACAAAATAAAAACTGAAACTGGGGTTATAGTTTAATTTGTGTACATGACATATAGATTAATGCAGACACATCTTTAGCATCTGTTGTGATGATCTGTGAAAGTTCTTTCCTTGTTAAGGTTCGTAGGTAGAATGAGCATGTCATGTTTCAGTTTCAAATTGTTTATATTACTGGAGATACTTACGTTGTTCCTAATGCTTGACGTTTTATTATGCATTTATACCATTATTTTAATTTCAGATCATGCTTCTGCAAAGTTTGAAACTCAATCTTTTTCAGGATTCTGATATTTCTATAGTGTTTGGTAACACGAAATTGATGTGTAAAACAAACCCACAAGAAAAACCAATGTGAGGGAAAAAAGTACTGGAAGTAGCCATCAGTTTTTCTCATTAATAATAAAATATAAACTCTCACCTTGTTTATATTCCAGATTAGCATCATGGTTTGGGGTAAGTTTAATCATTGATTTTGTAAAAATTGAGATGTGATAGCTACATTAGAAAGATTCTGCATGAAGATATACATATGATATGAACCCATCTTCCGAAATTAGCAACATCCTAACCCATGAGACAATATAGGATGAATGATTTTATTTAATTAATAAAACACACAACTTTACAGACTTAGGCTATGAGTGTTATGAGAAAATATATTAATACAGTGAGAATGACCTTTGAAACGTGTTCATTTGTTTCTCTGTTAAGTTTTTGGTTAAATTATTTTTTTTTGTCCCTTGTCCAGGAATATTAGTTTGGTTCTCAAATTTTTAGTTGTCTCAATTTGGTCTTTATTTTTTTTAAAATGATTCAATTTAGTAATTACCGTTAGTTTGATCAGACAATGTTAAAGTCAATGTCACGTGTCAATTTCGTTTTTTTTTTATTTTTTGAATTTTTTTAAAAATTTAATTTTTTTTTTTAAATTTTAATTTATTTTTTAAATTTTTAAATTTTTTACACGTGTCGACACGTGTCACTTGACAGTTGTGTCACGTGTCAAAATGACTCAATTTGGTCTATATATTTGTTTTTAGTTTTAATTTAGTCCTAATTTTTGTAAAAATGAAGCAATATTATCTCTTCTTAAATTAACACTCAATTTACTTTTTTTATAAATCTTATGGTGATATTCTTACTAAAATTAACATTTTTATTAAATATTTCTATAAATATTTTAAATTAATTTTAAATTCTATACGAAACATTAGACTTTGGTTTTGTTTTGAACTTGAAATTTAATTCCTAAACTTACGTGTGACAAATTATTTGATTTTAATCTTCACTAAGTTTGTATAATATGATACACTTGATGCCTTTATATATGATGGCAAAATTGTTAATTTTTGAAATTAAGTTTGGGGTTTAACTTTGTTTAATAATAAAACTAAATCTACAAATATTTAATAAAAATGTCAATTGTATTAAGAATATCATCATAAGTTGTATACAAAAATTAAATGGATTAAATATATTTTTAGTCTCTTAACTTTCAGTGAATTTTGGAATTAGTGTATTTCGAAATTTTTGACCAATTTAATCTTTCGAAATACATGGATTTAGTAATTTTAATTAAATTTTGTTAAGTTTATTTGATGTTTCGTAAGCATTTTAGGATTATATTTGAGTTGTTTATACTCTTTGACATATTTTCGCTTTAATGTTAAGTCAAATATTATTATGAAACGCACTTGAAATGTTAAATAAACTCAACAAAATTAAAAGGACTAAATTCACGTATTTCGAAAGATGAAGGACTTGGTCCAAAGTTTTGAAATGAAATATTTCCAAATTTCACTTAACGTTAAGGGACCAAAAACATATTTAACCCAAATTAAATTGTGTGTCAATTTAAGGAGGTACAATATTGCTTAATTTTTTTACCAAAATTGAGACTAAATTAAAACTAAAAACAAATATAGGGGGTCAAATTGAGTCATTTTGACACGTGACACAATTGTGAAGTGACACGTGTAAAAAATTATAAAATGTTAAAAAAATACAAAAAATTCAAAAAAAATTCAAAAAAAGTTTAAAAAAATAAATAAATAAATCAGAAATTGACACGTGAGGTTGACTTTAACATCGTCTGGTCAAAATTAATGGCAAGACCAAATTGAATCATTTTTAAGAAAATAAAGACCAAATTGAGACAACAAAGAACTTGAGGACCAAAATGATATTACTTGACAAATAGAGGGACCAAAAGAGTAATTTAACCTAAGTTTTTTTGTGATGTCTGAGCATTAAAAACACATTGTTTTAGTATTTTAAAGATAATTTTAATATATTTTAAAATTTTAAAATTAATTATCAAAAGTGTATTTTGAAAGCGCAACAGATGAACAACATAAAAAAAATTAGGAATCCAAACTCGTTCATTCAATCTCACGTATAGAAACAAAATAAATAATGTTTTGCTATTTATGTTAAAGATGTAATATTTGATCACAATATGAAGGTTGGTATGATATATCATACTTTTATCTCGTAAAATTATTTTATAAGATAAATTAAAAAATTATCATATTTATATATTAATATGATAGTTTTTTTATAATATATATATATATATATATATATATATATATATATATATATATATATAACAATATATAAAGATGATTCTCTCTTTTGTGTTCATATTTCATAATATCATTTTTACTCTTTACAATATAATTATTTATTAAAATTTTAAAAATTAATGGTTATTTTTACTTATTTTCTATAAAACTATTTTTTTTTCATCAACAATTAATTTCTTTATTTATTTCACTTTTTTTAATAAATATAAATTTATTTTATATATTAACTTAATAACATTATACTATTATTATCTATTAACATACTATCATTCATATCTAAAACATGCGTACAAACATGTACTATTGCACCTGTGTGGACTCTAGTGTATAAGGATGGCAACGGGGCGGGGCGGGTACGGGTTTCGCTATCCCATACCTATCCCCATAAAAAAAACTCATCCCCATCCCCATACCCAAACCCAACGGGTATCAAACTTTTGTCTCATCCCCATCCCCACCGGGTAACGGGTATAATCTCGTATCCATACCCATACCCATTTTCTTACTACTGCAATATTAATTTTAATTAATTTTTATAAAATAATAAAAAAATATGGTAAATGAAACATAATATTATTAAATATTCAATATTAGAAGGATGGTTGTTT
>Ga0099822_1010707_pt1 | contig 11324 bp, 9 predicted proteins | sample CowpeawhiteBW_FD_76839 | JGI IMG/M metagenome (GOLD analysis project Ga0099822, IMG submission 76839) | Root nodule microbial communities of legume samples collected from California USA - Cow pea white BW | ecosystem: Host-associated > Plants > Roots > Nodule | place: USA: California | collected... | reverse complement strand
GGAAAATGACCAGTTAAGTTAGCATTTTTTTTTTTGTATAATAAATTGGGAATGAGGGGGAGGTATGTGTGCTCATGTTAATAAGGCCCATGCATGGGATATTAGTGGGGTAATTTTTGTTAGGGTAGTGCTAGAAAAAAAAAAAAAAAAAAAAAACCTTCCCGAAAAATATGAGTCTTATTAAGGAATTGAAATAATGATTTTTTTTATATTAAAAATATATGAAAATATATTTGAAAATGATAAAAATGTGTTTTTATGTATTCTAGTAAAATCAGTGTAATAGTTCATCTATCACAAATAAATTAATATAAATTTCCTTTAAGTAACCTCATGTTTGTATAATTATATTTGTTTGTTTGGTCCAATTTATAACTCAGTGGCTCTCATATTCAAACTGCAATAATTTTTCTTTGTTTTATTTTTTTTAAAGTATCCAATAAAATGATTCAATTTCCCATTTCCAAAAAATAACCCTTTTAAAAAGAAACTTAAAAAATAAAAAATAGTCATCGGGTGTGTAATGTTTATCGAATACTTTTAGTACTGGTAAAATTAAAATACATTATGAAGATAACAAACAAAAATGTAGTTAAATAAATATATAAACCTTGTAAGAGTAACATTACAATTACAGTGTATTAAACGTTAAAATAACTACAAATAATAATAATTATTTTCTGTATTTTCATCTATTTAAATCAATAGACTTTTTTCACTTAATGGAAAACTAATGTACTTTCAATACTCGTTTGAAAAAAAAAAAAGATAACTCTAAAAATTAAGCATAAAGAATTTGAAAACATGAAAAAGAAAATATCAAAGGAGAAATAAAAATCAGAAAAATTAAGATATAATTTAAATAAAATAAAAAATTAGAAAAGAAAAAAATGTTAACCAAAGTTTTAGAGGTACAACTATATCATATATAGATAGACATATAAGAAATGAATTCATTATTATATGTAAGCAAGGTACGATTATATACTAATATAACTTTTAATAAATATTACCCTGTTAATACTCTTTTTAATAAAAAGGTAAATATTTAATCAAACTATTAAATTATAATTGTATGATCATGATTATATTCATATAGTTTTTCTTTATACTTATTCATATAATGTTTCAAAAAATTAAACATCAGAGACCCAGACAAAAGCATAATGTTATTCACATTGGAGAAGTTCTCCTCATCCCTCCATAAAAAAAGGAAAACAAATAAAAAGATAACTTCACATGTTGCAAACTAATAACGTATCTACGAGTTAATCTTATGTACAAGGCACTCGGATATACAGTTCACGAAGAACCTAGAATGAAAGTATTAACGAATCAAATATTGTCAAGTTCATCTATGTCTTCCCGCACCAGCTGTACCCTCAGCATTTTCTGTTAATTCATTTCCCAAGCCTGCAAGGGAAAGCTCTGTCATTACAGTTTCCTTGTATCTGATTTGAAACTTGGAAGACAATGTATAAATCTACATACACGATGCATTGATGACAAAGTAAAAATGCAGCTTTGAACTCTAAAAAGTCACCTGAATTTGTCCAGCTGAAGTTCCAATTACCAAAACTTCTTCATTGCTGTCTAGAGCCATACAATTGACCCTACAATTGGTACCCATTTGCAAGGTGTCAACTTTACTGCTTTTCTTCTTATCCCAAATTTCTACAGTACCTCCTTTGCACCCCAAATAAATCAATCCTGAGCTCACTGCCATTGTCCGAACTTCAGATCCAGTTTGCAGTGATCCAACCATATTGTAACTGGAACTGTTCCATATCTTGACATTTATATATGCATCAGTTAGCTAACTATGATAATGGTATATCATCTTTAAAATTAACACCAAGTAGCTCATACATTTTCTGCCCTTCGGAATTCAAAATATCAATTTTAACTATTTTTTGCCTTTCTATGTACTGCTAAATCAAACGAGTCTAAGATACCTTTATAGAAGATCCATCAAAGGAAGAACCAGCTGCGTATATAAGTTCACCATGAATTTGAATTGCATGAATAGGATTTGCTTTCGCTAGTAATCTTTTATAACCACTTTGAATAGTGTTGACTGTTCCAGTTCCCAAATGTATCTCCTGAAATATCACGTGATCAATATTATTGCAACAATGTTGATATAGCATCCATTAGACTGTCTCACACTTAAAAAACTCTATACCTGAACACTACTGTCATGGCATCCACAATATAACTTCCCATTAACATGAGCCAAACACTTCACATATTTGCTAGAATTTAACAGCTTTGACTCTCCACTCAGTGACTGAACCTGATGAGCAAGCCAATTCAGTAGAAACCAATGTTGGGGATTTTGTTTTCAATTACATAATCAGTCACATGGGAATAAAATAAAGTAAACGGTCAGAGTATAGAGCACAATGTTTGATACTACGGTTGAGTGTGACACAGAGGCATTAATAATAAGGAGACTAGTGTTATTTTACACTCTAGATTGTATAAAAGAAGTGATCAGACTCTCTCAGCACCATTCAAAGAAGAACATGTATTCATAGTTTAAGAGTACCTTGATACCAGTCCCCTGCGGAACGAAACAAGCTAAGCTATTGGTTACAATTAAATTATGAATCTGGTCCTTCATATCATACACCTGTACACAATGTATTGCTGACTTTCCAATAGACCAGACCTGTTATTTTGTGAAACAAAACCTTCGTTAGCAGACGGCTTGACCTTGAAGTTAGAGTAACTACCTAAAATTTTACCTTTGACGTTCGGTCAAGTGAACCACTATATAGTGTGTCACCAGATTCTGAAATCACCAAGTTTGTCACTGCTTTAGTATGTTCTTGAATTTCTTGCAACAGATGGAATGAATTATTCTTTAATGTCCAGACCTTCAGAAGTTACAGAGTATTTTGCAGTCAGTTCAAACTACAGTAAGGTTGCAATTTGCAACCAATACAGCAACGTATTTAGCAATGATCAAGCATGAGTTAGTATCTATAGATCTATTCATTCTTTCAAGCATGTAGCAGAGAACACCACATAAAGTCCACTCCATTATTCTGTACATTTATCTACATTTATACGTATTTAGGATTGATAGATCAATTATGTAATGATTTATTTTCTAGACATCTAAGAAACAAATATTGTTTTTTACAGAAGAAGACATTTATATAAACTGCAACAGCCTTAGGAAATATTTTTCTTTTGACACTTAAAATCATTATTCATTAGAATTTACAGAGTATGTAAAATTTTAATCCGATTACCTTAATCGTGCCATCTGTATGACCCGAAAATATTTTATCCTTAAAGCATGTGACAGACACCACCTCTCCATTTTCGCTGCAGTCTTCTTTTATGAGCTCTTTATGTATCCAATTGTCCTGTTCCAATGGAGAAATTTAAATGATCCACAATGCCTGATGCCTATTCTAGAAAATGGGTTAAGAATACAAGAACTTACCGCTTTAGATTCATTTTCTTCAACCAGAGATTTTAGCATTTTAGGTGCTAAGGGACAGGATCTCTTAAGCTCTCTCAATCCTCTTAAGATATCCTTAGTGTAGGAAGTTAGATCACCTAAGCCTTCTGAAATTCACAATATAACGTATCATCACCCTTTTTCTATTTTGCATAGCAATGACTTGGAGGAATTTGAAAACATAAATATATGAAAGCCTCGCATATTCATCTAGAAGGAAACTAGTTTGAACTTTTTCATTCCCAATAATAGAATAATACAGATAATATCTGATATAAATCAACGCTGAATTCTGTATTTTTAGTGGCTTGTCATGCTTCGAGGAACTTCTTATCAGCGCTTATTCTTATTCCTTCTTTTTTAGACAGGATTATTGCTACCAGATTTTGAAATGATGATTGTAAGCTGTGAGTTCTAATTAATGGCTTTGTGAACCTCACCAGGGAAATGAAGAAAGCTATTGAGAGCAATCATAGAAAGGATTCTGTCTTCCACATCCCGGGCAGAATTTAATTTAGCTATGAACTGCTTCAGCAAGCAAGCACGAGCTGCTACTTGTATGCCTGTATCCGGTAGAATGGTCAGCATGTACGTGAGCCAGGTAGCTGATATAAAGCATGCTGATCGTAGTTCTGAATTTTGGCTCTTCATGCCATCAGCCAAAGCCTCAAAAATAGTGCCGAATTCATGGCTAACTAGAACGTATGCAATTCTTCTTTCCCAATCATCAGCTGCCTTCTCGTCTTCCTGTCGATGCCAAACAAAAAATTAGGCATCAGAAAAAATATTGGCTAGGAGAAAGCTCAAAGTCAAAATAGAAGAAATGTTTCGAAGGACTTTACAGGAGTTATCTCAATTTCTGGACTGGAATTGCTAATCTGATGGCCCACCAGTACAAGACTTCTGGAACTTTTGTCAATACCTGCACGTTTAAGGAGGACTTCTCTGGTTAGAGGGTTTCCGAAGAAGTCGAAACTCCCTTGCAGTGACATGATTGTATCTGCAGCTGCTAATTGGGTAACGGGAAAATCTGTGTTTCTCAGGCATGCAATAAGAGTATCCATAGCCTCTTCACGGTATATGCTCATTTTTCTTGGCTCAACCTAAAAATAGCACGGTGAAAGTTAAGCCCCTATTACTTGTAAAACAGCATTTTATCATGGCAGAAAAAAAAAAAGATAACGTAAGAAGAGATACAACTAGTTCTTATATTCAAGATATAGGGAGCGTCAAAGATTCACACCAGAAGATCGAGTTGGAGTAAGAGGCCAGCCATAACTGGACAATGATCGTGAGGAGCAGCCTTCAAATAAATAAGAAGAGTATGCATTGTGCTAAATGGTCCTTCTTCCTTTATAATATGGAGAATTTGTTCAGTGAATGTCCTCCTGAAGGGAATCCCAGAAGAAGCTATCAGACAAACTAAAAGGTAGATTAATTAATTAGTTAGTGTAATTATAAATACAAAATTTGTATACCTGTTTAATTTGACCAGCTCAGCAAAAAACTGAATAATCTTAAAACGCTCTCCATCATCTGCACCGATTAAGGTTTCCATAAGTGGTGACAACTCTGCTTTATCAACAATGTTCGTCCTGCAAGTCCCATCTTCTTCCATGCATCTCAATAAGATCTCTACTGCAGCAATCCTCTCCTTTGCCAAGTCAGCTCCAAAACTGCTGACAATAGTTCCAATTGCATTTTCAGAGAAAAGGGTATTGACAACCGATGATGCAATTATCTCTTCACTGCTTCCAGTTATCCTAGCAAGTAAAAGCACTACAGCTGTTTTTGGCTTCAAACACATCGTAACCAATTCTTCCTCTTTCGTATTCAAAACCATTATGAGAGACTCCACTATGGCCATCTCCGCAAGACTCGTGATGGGAGGGTTTAGTAGATACAACAACACAACAGCCTCTGTCAACCCGTTCTTGAAAAGAGCCATTATACATTCTACATCAGTCTTCACACGGGTGAGAGTCTCGATAACAGCGTTGTCGCTTGACCCCATCTCGGCTAGAAGGAAAACTGCTGCTTGTAGCACCTGGGGCTCCACAGAATTGAAAAGGATCTCCATAAATCCATTGATTATCGCAGGTTTTGCCAACATTCTATGGATATCCACTCCAAGATTCACTCCTCTCCAGAACTTCTCAACTTGAAGCACGGCCATTTCCGATTCCTTGAGAACCTCTGACATGTACAGATTATTGATGGCACAGCGTAACTCACTCATCATCCCATCAACTGTGGCTTGGGTTATAACGCTATTAGGAGAAGTTGAAACGGTTGTTGACTGCACAACTGCCTCAGTATCTTCGTATGGACTCTCATACGGCGGTTGGACCAAATGGGGGTTGCGATCTTTCCAGCTTGCAATTAGTCGTTTGAGCACATAATTTGTTTTGGGCAGCTGAGTGTTTTGCAGCTTCTGGCGAGTGATGGGACAGGTAAAGTTCCCTCTGTTGAACCATTCCTCGATAGCTTTACGTTCATACGTTTGACCAGTCTCAAGAGTCACTGGATCATCAAATATGTGACTAGTTATTGGACAGACAAAGTCCTTGGGAGGTGCATGTTTCCCAATTCCATTAAGCGTGTTATCGAAGTCGGCCATAGGATAATCTGGTGAACTACAAATAGGAATAATCCAAGTTAAAGAAAACGCAGCACACCACGAGATAATGAAGAATAATGGTGGTTGTTAAATATTGACGTACCCACTAGATTGTTTGAAGACGGTTTGCATTTGTTCTTGAATTTGGCTTTGTCGAGGCTCCAACAATGCGATACTTTTGTCCTTTTCCTACAGGACACAGCTTTATCATCATTTAGCGTTTCAAGAACAAAAACAACTGTCATAGAAAATTCAGTCCTCCTTGGAATATTTTCTCGACACCCTCTCTCGGTAGCATCAATTACGTACCTCATTTTCTGCCTCGGAATCTGAAGAAGAACTAACCAAACTCTCATCTGAAAAAAAATCGGCGTCAGCGGTTGAGTTTAAATAGACTGGTGTTGTCCAAGCTTTTGAAGGATTTTTGGGTTTGACAATTCTGGAAAAGACTCTTTGAGGATAAAATGGTTCCTGGGAAGATCTTCTGCTGGAACTGGGGCTCAAAAATTCAACAGATGCTTCCCTTTCCCTTTCGGACCATATTGGCTGCAGCAAATCATAGGAAAAAAAGAAGTGTGACAGAATGATTATGAAATGAAAGTGCAAGTATTCTGGAGATCATCTCTTATTATTTTCTCTTTACTTTATTATACGTATATTTCTTAATTATATATTCTTTTATTTTAAATTAAAATTTAACAATTTATCAAAATACGTTTTCAACAATTAAAAATAAATTAAATCATAATTTTAGATACAATTTATCTATTTAAAATATTCACTTATAATAATAAATTTTAGTTATATAAAAAAATATGTATCCTATGTATTACTCGCTAAAATACCAGTTATAAGAAAAATAGAATTATTTTCGTAAAATCACCTTCGAAATAGAATTATTAAAACGTATTTTTTAAGACAACAATTTGAGAAAATGGAAAATAATTAATGCAATCGCATTCCTGTCACATGTTAGTAGACATTTAGAAAAAGAAAGAAAAAAAATGATAAATAATTTAAATTGGTGTATGCATTATTGAGCAAGTATCTTTATATAGTTAACATCAAACATGAAAATTATGAAAAATTTGGACAAAATTTCAGAATGATATTAAGAGAACAACAAATCATATCTAAGCTTGCTGATATTAAAGAATCACATGTAAGCTAAGCTAGAGAGGAAAAATCGTAATCCAGTTAATTAAAAAAAGTTTAATGATCATCATAAAATAATTTGATACATGTAATGGATATAATTAATTTGAGAATTGTTTCAAACTGTCTGTATAATTCATTTATTTATAAATAAAAATCTAAAATTAAAATCGAAGTAACCTGCATGTGAGTAAGATAATAAGGTTTGCCCTTAATCCTTAGATAACAAAAGCAATTGATTTGAAAAGAGTAACGAATTGGTGAAAAGTAGATATACAACATTACATTATACCGTCCGTTCTCTAAGAGATTCGTTCGCGTTATCTCCTCCGTTATGTTCTCCCTGCCGCCACCTTCAGCACCGCTCTTCATTATCAACGACGGTGGACTAATCCCCGCGTCACTGTTCTCGTTCACCAAAACCTCTTTGAAATACTCTGCGAGAACCCTACAGTTCTCGTCGAGGACCTCTTCGTACTCTCTCTCCACCTCCCGGAGCATTGCGGCCTGCTCCTCGCTCATCTTCGACAGCACCTTAGCGCAAGGCAGCACCACCGAGTACTCCTCAGAAACTGAATAATAATCATTTTCACGTATGGAGGTTGAGGGAGTGGAGGAGAGAATATTCGTCCTCTGCTCATCGAACCAGCGGAAGACAGGGAAGAGGTGTGGAGAGAAGAGGCGCTCGTAGAGTGCAGGAGCGATTTCCGATCTAACGAGTGAAGCGTTTTTGTTGCTGTTGTTGTTGGAGTGAAAGATTCGGAGGAGGCTGGTGGCGGATTCAGTTGGACGGTTACGGAGGGCGTGGGCGAGCGAGAGGAGTAGCGAGGAGAGAGCGAAGTCAGGGAGAGGGAGGAGGAGCTTCTCCACGAGAGAGAGTGAGGAGGTGCGCAGGGCGGGGCTGGAGAAGGATATCGCGCTTTCTAGAGTGTCTGCGGCGAGTTTGAGGTGCTTTTGGTCGGAGATCGGAGTGTGACGGAGAAGAGTAGCGATGAGACGGCGCCGGAGTTCGGATTGCGAGAGGACGGAGGAGGTGAATGCGGCGGTGTGGCGGAGGATCTGAGATCGAGTGGTGACCGTTACGGTGGTCATGGCGGTGGGACAGTTAGTGAAAGTTTGGTGCGTTTAGGGGTACAGGAATATGACGTTAACGGAAATAGCAGTTAACGGTTTTGATTCAATTTGCCGGAATGGGAAGTCTGGGGCGGCACCTTTTGAAATGACCCATAAGTCCCTTGGTTTGGTCTCAGGCACTTACTTTGACAATAAGTAAACAAAAATAATAGGTAGATAGATAGAGTTGAGAAATGTAAATAATAAATTCACAGCATAGTGAAGAATGGCTCATACTTTATTACGTTAAAGTAAATATTTTATATGCTAATGTTATATTCACCTCATAATCTATGTTTTGTCTTTAATTTCTTTGAACTTCGTCGTTTAATTGGTGATGATAATTGTAGTGAGATATATAATCCTTTTATTATTACCGTCAAAACTATATTCAGATGTTGTGAAAGGACAGAGATACCTTAATTGGTGTACAGTAATACACCTTAGTTTGTCGTTTGTATAATTTTGGTTGTAATCACAAATTAATAATTTACAGTTTAAGAATTTTTAAATTAGAAAGAGAAACGATGCAATTAGAGAGAGAGGGTGAAGTTAAAGATGGCAACATCGGCCACAGCTGTAGGGTCATTTTGGTAACTGTATCCACTTCGAAATGTGGCGGCAAAACATGAACAAGGTGTGGGACCAGTTTTGCCGCCCAGCCGGCTCCGTTTGACCGTTAATCTTTGTGTATATATTATTTTCCTTCTTAACTCAATCACGCTTCTTTTCTAATTCTTAATTCTTAACAATACTTCCAAATTATTTAAATTAATATTTGTTTTTCTTCGCGTAAATTCCACTTGCTTACTGATTCACCACCACAGAATATTATTATCATATCAAAATGTTAGCTATGTCTTGCTAATTTTATTCTTTCAAAATTTTGGTCCTTTTTTAAAGTATCGATTACTTTCATCACTTTGTACAATTTAGGATTCAAAAACTTTTTGTGACACGTGATTTTATGCATTTGATTTTTTTTTTCAGCCCATTGCTTCATTCATAGTTGAAAAAATGGGCCTTGATAACAAGAGCATAACGTAGGCAGTAAGACCAAGATCACAACCCATTTTTGAATCATAGGGCGGATTTGTTTTTTTTTTTTTAACATCTAACTTGTTCACTGTGACTAATGTTTTGTTTGACACATTACAAATGAATGTAAGAGTGAAAAAAGGGGCTGGAAAAGAAAGTGGAAAAAGGTTATTTGATTACAAATAAATGCTTGAAAATAAAACTGTTTTATCATTATCATGATAAAAAAAAGTAACTTATCTTTATAGAAATTAGTCTCAGTGAACTTATCTTAACTTATCTAAGTTATATTTATATATAAATTTCCTCTCTCGATGAAAGTGTTAATGAGATTTCAGTTTTAATTATTTGGTTCTAAAATCCAATTTCTTCAATTATATATTTTTAGTTTATTTTCAAATTAGATATTTGATAAATATGTATTTTTGTTTTACCTTTTTAGTGACTGAAATTAACAACATCTTAGACATTCAAGAATTGCATTTAGTATTTTATTCCAGATTAAAAATAATAATAAGGAAACTGTATGTGGGCCAAGCTTTTTGCTTGGAATTTTATCAGATTGGCCTTGTAATATTTTTGTCACCGAGGAGAGAAAAAATGCACTACAAAAACCCGGAATTGGACATTGATTTCAATTTATTATTTTTCCTTTTTTTAGTTTTATAAAAAGCGAATTACGTAAATGTTATTGTGAAATTTGAAGTTTTAAGTGATTTTGTTTTGTTGTTGAATATTTTCATTACCTTCTCTACAGTTATGATCAGTTTTATAAAATAAAATAAAAAATTGGAAGAATAATATTTATCAACAAATTTTATAATTCATACTCGCCACTTTTTATTGAAAATTTGTATACAGGAATGTGTTCATTTTCAATCCACATATTATGTGATACTAACGAAGAAACAAAGATTTTGTTTTTTATGATTTTTTAATGTTGCAAGATAGATGATATACTGATGGAAACAAAGGGGAACAAGTTATCATTATATATATTATCACAGTTTGGAAAAATTCTGCCCATAATTTCAAACATAAATATCACCGGAATTGAGCAAGTTTTCAGTTTCCTTCGAAATTATTATTTGTTTGAATTGAGAATGAGAAGATAAAATACAAAGAAAATAAATATTTGTTTAATTGATAGAATTAAATAAATAAAATATTTTCGTTTATATTTGGATAAACGAAAAAAATGTATAAATGATTTTTTTTTCTCTATTTTCTTATTTCTACGGATGTTATTTCTCCTCATTTTTCTTTTTTATTTCCTTCTTTTCTAATAATACCCTTTTTTTTTCAAACAAGCTAGGATTTGTTTGAGGTTTCTTTTTATCATTTATATGTTAATTCATTGTCTTCACAGAATAAATAGAAATGAAAATAAGTTACGTCACTCGTCAGGACGAACAATCTAGACATTAAAAAACATTTAAAATAGTTAAAAAAAAAAGTCATATTAATTGTAGGTTATTTAAAAAGTCTTTTAGAAATAATGGAGTCTGTTTAAGAAAATATAAATTATAAGTTCTATTAGCACTATTGTCATATATTAAGTTTATTACATGATACTAAAATTCTATATTTGTTTTTTAAGTAAGCTAATAAAATAAAGTCTTGACTTTCAAATACAAAAGATCAAGTATTAAAACAAAATCTAAGGCAGGTAAAGTTTTTTTTTTTTTCTTATTAAGAGTTTTATATTTGAAAGTTACTCTAAATACAACGTTTTTATTACAATGTTTCAGAAATTTGTATATGTTCTGCAATGAAGTAACACGCGGGATGCCCTAGCCAATCTAGGGTTATTTATTCTGCTACACATCCTGTGATTGATACATACATATATATATATATACATATATATATATATATACATATATACATATATATATATATACATATATATATATATAT
>Ga0099822_1010704_pt1 | contig 11325 bp, 6 predicted proteins | sample CowpeawhiteBW_FD_76839 | JGI IMG/M metagenome (GOLD analysis project Ga0099822, IMG submission 76839) | Root nodule microbial communities of legume samples collected from California USA - Cow pea white BW | ecosystem: Host-associated > Plants > Roots > Nodule | place: USA: California | collected... | reverse complement strand
AAATAAAAAAAAAATATATATTATATATATATATATATATATATATATATATATATATATATATATATATATATATATATATATAAAATTTCACTGATAATATCAGAACCATATCTAGTTATTTTATTTACTTCAAGTCATAATTAGATTTAATTGATATATAATTATTTTATTAATCTTTTTTATAGGAGGATATATTTAATGTTTAAGAAAATTTTGTATTTAAATTATAGATAATTATTTTTTAAAATATCAAAATTTTAAAAACTGAAACCAATTTGTTTTTGGAGTATATGATAAAATAAAATAATTCGTGTAAACACGAATCAGATATACTCTCTACCCCTCATAATATAAAATAAACGATGTTATCATTATCAACCTGTTATATTATTATCTCTAAATTATGAGGGTAAACTGTTTAAAAAAAATTGCTATCGTATATTTTTAACTTCGATTTTCATGACCGACGTAAATTATAACATATGAATGTTTTTGAAATAGTGAATCTTAAAAAAAATAAAAATAACAGAATAAATAAGTAAACAATAAACAATGGAGTGAATTGCATTAGAAACAAAAATGAATATATTAAAAGTAACCAATATAAAAAAATTAATATATTTTAGTTAATACAAAAGTTCAGAAAATAAGATATGAAGGAAAGACAGAATCACACGAGGAGAAGTTAGTTAAAATACGAGTTGAAATTGAGACAAAAAAATCTGTATTTAGTTTTTAAAATCAATAAAACCTCATTGTATCATGTTCAAAATCTGGAAAGATATTTTTATAAATAAATGGAAAGTGAACTTAGCCTAATGTTTGCATTCAAAATTTAATTTGTTGTCAAAAAATATTTTTTTATACTATTACAATGTTGTTAGGATCGAACATTTACTACTTGACCAAAAACTATACCTATTAATTAAGGTACAACTTTTTTTACTTAAAAATGTAAGTCAGTCAAAGTGTCACGATTTAATTGTGACCCGATCTACTTCTCTACCACGAAACCATTGATGTCACCTTCAACAAATTTTAATTTGAATATAATAATATATTTTATTTTAATATATTTTTTCATATATGGATTATAGTCATGGTCATGGTTATAATTATTGAGAGATTGTGGTTCTATATGGTTATATGACATTAGTCTTACACATATAAGACTTTAGACATCACTTTTAACCCCAAAACCTTAAGACAATATTATTATGAGTCTTTACTTTTATATAGTGTTTAACTTTGTCTTTTCTATCTATATAAAATTTTTTGACTCACACTTGGATTTTTTCCAACAATTATATATCTTAAATATACTAATATCTTCAAACTTATGTTTTATTTTAATTTCTAGCATCATAATTTACAATATAATTCCATGTATTATTTAAATATTGCAATAATTTCTTTAATATAAGCAAATTATATTTAAAAATTGAATAAGTGCTTTATAAGTATTTATTTAAACACATTATATTTCTACCACAGTTTTTTTTAATGGACCAATAACAAGCCCAAGGAAAATGGGTTAGATAGGCATATTTTGTCATCTCCCTAAATATAAATGTAAAACTCTCTCTTTCTTCCCTAAAATTTAAAGGGTCTAGTCCCATTTGTTGGGCCTAAGGGCTGACTCATAGGGTGTTCAAGACCTTAAACTGCCATAACCATCTCATTTCACTCATTTTTCAGAAAAGCAACTTCTTCCCCCTCTCTTAGAGTTGCAACCACCTTCTACTAGGGTTTGGACTTTGGCTCTCTTCACATTAGCTCAACCTTTTTTCTGCCCACCTCTTGAATCTGCCTCTAGAGCTGCTGTATTCCATTGTTTGGTGTCGAAGTCTTTTGTTAGCTCACTCCATGCAAGAGAAGCTAGAACTCCTTCTTTTTTAAAATAGAGTGTACTTATTTTCGTTCTGGAATGAGTATGTTTGATTGATGTGACGCAACTTTTTTTTTTCTGCACTGCACACTTTTTGTAAAATGAAGATTCTTACTTCGTTAACCGTTAGATCAAACTGATATTTTAATAGTTGATCCTTAACACATATTTCTTGACTTTGACCGGTCGGATCTTGAATTGGAGATCTGTAGTGAGAGCAGTTTTTATCGCAAGGTCACTGTAGTTTGGTTGTTGACAACACTGCACACTTTTCGTACAATTAAGGTTCCTACTTCGTTAATCGCTAGATCGAGCTGATATTTTAATAGTTGATCCTTAACACATAATTCTTGACTTTGACAGGTTCAATCTTGAATTGAAACTCTGTAATGAGAACATTTTTTATCACAAAATCACTGTAGTTTGATTATTGACCGCATTAACCTTTATTATTTGTTTGGAGGATAATTTTCTTTGTGGTTATTGAATTAAGTTACAAGTAATAGAGATTTTTTCTAGTGGTTTAATGAAAATAATAATAAAACAAAATGCAACCTAATGATATAATCTCATAATATCATGACAGCTTCTCAGTTTATTTCTGAACATTCAAAATGTCCTCTTACAAATTTTGGTTTTAGACGTAATGATATAATCCTCAAATAACACAAAAGTTATAGTAAGTTGACTGTATATGAATGATAGAAGGAAACCTAACCACTGTGAGCATAATAAGGGTTGATGTGAATTAATCATACTGAAATAGTAGGGGTGAAGTGAAAGATGCAACGTAGTGTGAGAATCAGAGTAGCAATGAATATAATAAATTAAAAAATGTATTTATTTAATTTAATAGATTTGATATTAATTTTATATTTTAATTTTCAACTTTGAAATTTTATTTTTATATTAAATAATGTTAAGGATTGTAAAATATAATAAAATAGGTATTTCAAATTTATAATATAATAAATAATGTTATAATCATTAATAAATAATTTTAATTTTAATATGTTATAAAATAAACTAATTTTTATTAATATTAAAAATTATATTTAATTAATTAATTTTTTATATATTGCTAAATTAATATGAAATATATTTAATATTAAAAATATATTAATTTACTAAAATATTTTTTATTTATCATATCAATTAAATTTTTCACAAAATTTTTCTTCAGTTTTTTTATTTTAACTTTTTTTGATTCAATATAAAAAACAACTTTTTTTCCCTGTTCTCTTTTAACTGAGATTTGATTGTTGATGAATCTCCAGAGACCATGAATGCATTTAGGCGTGGCAGTTGGCGAGCTTAAATGAGAAGAGCAGCTACTTCAGTTTCACGTGGCCTCATCAATGTCTAATTTCACGCGTATCCACCACTCACTGCTCATGGAGATCACAACACTGCAACCAAATCCCTGCAATTTTGGAATTTGTGATGAAGTCGTGCTGCCTCCCAACGACTTTGCTTTAAGACCATCACGATTTCTCTTTCGCAGAAGTCGCTTCACTTCTGAAAACAGGGTTCACCTCATCTGGGTCTATGGATGAAAGCTTTGTTGTTCACAGATAGATTAATTAATTGTATGTGGTCATATTTCTGCCTCGAGACCAAAACCCATCAATCAAAACTATCACATTTTAATATTAATACATGATCACTCAATGAGGTTATATTTATACGAAGCTTTCGTAGCAGTTGCAAACTGTGATTCCATGTGAAACTTTCGTTACCAACTCTACTTCACAGTTCTTCTGTCACTCAAACCACCATCAAGCATACTCGTGAATACTCAAAAGGTACGTGTTTTTACTATTAACTCTATTTTTCGCACTACACAATAGAAAGTGTTTTTTCAGTTTGTTTGTATACATGACAGATGAATACATTAAAGATTGTGGGTGAAAGTTCTAGGAGTACCAAGGACAAAACTATCATTAAAGATATGGTTATTGATATTAGTGACGATGACAAGGAAGATGAGTTCATATCACAACAAGTTCAATCGTTTACTCGAACAGCTCAAAACATTCAATTTGTTCTTTCGGAACGGATGTGTTTCAGTTCAAAGGAAGCTACTGTATATGCGATAAAACAATATCACATTGATCAAGGTTACAAATTTATGGTTGTGGAATCGAAGACTAACATATATGTAGCACGTTGCATTCATTATGACAATGGGTGTCAATGGCGCATACGAGCATCTTTTAGCAAAATTCGCCATCAATGGGAAATAAAAAAAGTTGAAGCGCCTCATACATGTTTGTCAATAGTTGGTTCTGATGATCATATAAATTTGGACTCAATCCAAATTGCTTCCATTATCTTCAAATCGGTCAAGGCGAATCCATCTATCTCGATAAAAAGTTTAATTGCTGAAATCAAGAATCGTCATGGTTATTCAGTCACCTATAGAAAAGCTTGGTTAGCTAAACAGAAGGTTCTTGCAATGAAATTTGGAGATGAAGAGACAAATAAGTAATTTTACTTATTATTATGATTTGATGAAATGAAGTTATCGATTGTGAGATCCAGATTCCTTCCAGCAAAGTTAAAATATATATTAAGTCTCTCTAGCATTATCTACAAATTTCCACTGTGAAATATTTAGAAGCTGTCGTGGATTTCATTCTACAATACAATGATTACATAAGCTCAAACTTTTTCATCTGTAATTTAGTTTTCTTTTTCCATCACAGTTGTGCCTTTAGTCTACTTCAAAATTAATGTCAAAGTTTACTGATTTTGATTTTGGCATGTAGAACAAGAGAACGACTTTCCCAAATACATTTAAAAATGAAAAGGGAAATACTTTTGCGCAAGGATTTTTTCTGACTTATATCCAAAGGGAAGTACAGAATAATTGAAGTTGAGTGTGGAATTTTTGGAAAAAGTTATGAATTTTAAGAGAAAAAATGAAAATTTAGAAAACTTTTATATATATATATATATACAAATTCGTTTGTCATTAATTTATATAAATACTCCAATTTTTTTTCTTATTTTTAAAAAGTTCGTAAAAAGAAATTCATCTAAATATAATATATACAATATATTTTTGTGAGAAAAATGCATTATCTCCGCTTTCTTTTAGTCCTAATCTTTGATACCTTATACGCCTATAACAATATAAGAAAACAAACTATTAGGAAATTTTCTCAAATATCCATATTTAAGTTTTTCACACATGTTCATTTTACTGGTCTTTTAGTCATTTATTATCCGTCAACTACTAAATTAACCCTATTTATTTATGTGACACGTGTCTGAAACTTTGGTTATTTGGTCCTTTAAGAGTTTTGTATAAGAAAATTGTTTGAATTGACATATTTAACCTCGATGTATACGTCATTTGTTCCTTTTGTGTAGTGGCATTTGTGGATTTTTTCATTTTCCCGTTACTTTGTTAATTTTTTAGACTCTGACAAAGTGATTGATGGACATGGTGTAGAAGAATAATGAATTGTTGAAGAAGTTTTTGTTTTATAATCATAGAGTTTTGGTTCAACTTCCTTCCCACCATTTGATAAAATTTGACCAAAAATTTTAGGGGGTCAAATTATATTTGTTATATATAAATTATATTTTTTTAATTAAAAATAATAATTTTTTTATATTATTTTTTTTATTTAAAATAAGCACTTATGACAATAGAATCCAAACAATATAACAATAATATATATGTAAAAGTAACATAAAGTTTATCATCAACAGTTAAAAAAAAAAACAAAAGTTACTTTTAGTCAGAGTGCTCCTCCAACCTTTAAAATCTATAAAAAAATATTCAAAAAGTTAAAACATAGTTATTAGCTTACCTTAGAGTAGATTCCTAATTTTGTTCTTCCCTTACACAACTTCAAAGCCTAAAATAGCTCTATCTACACAAAGAAGTATTTGATCAACAATTAAAGCATGATTTTATGATCTCTAACAGGTAAAGATATGCCTATAGTGTAGAAAAGTCACATACAAGAGGGAAACAAATTGCTTTAAACAAAAAAACGGAAAAATGAACTTACTCAAAAGAAAAAAATTGTTCAGTCCAAAATATTCATTAACTCTTCAATTTTATCTAGTGCAATTTGATTTTGAAAATAAAACGAGAGAAAGAGATGAATGCACGGAAGATACAAACCAAATAAAAAATATAAGAAATTATAATAAAGAAAAAAATTTATTTTTAAATTTTAAAAAAGATTTTCTAAACTAAATTAATATAAATAAAGTAATAATATATAAATAAAGTAATAATATATAAATATATTTTTTTAAAATATATAAAATAAAATAAAATAAAAATCAATTAATATAAATAAAATAATAGTATATAAATATTATTTTTTAAATAAATAGAAAATAAAGTAGAAGAAATGGTTTGGGGAGCCGTGGCTCCCCTGTCATAACCATCTTCCTATTGCTTCCCATTCACATTGCATTTAATGACATGTCCTTTTTTTTGTCTTTATTGTGGATGTTTTTATTTTCATATATTCCTATTTCGCTTATTAGTGTGGATATATGATATTTGTATTGTTTGTTCAAGGTTGAGGCTTGAAGGATATTTTCCTTTTTTCTACTTATTTTCGGGCTCAGAAAGGTTAAAGGTTTGTGTTGTGATTTTTTTGGTGAAGCAAGTTTTGATTTTTTTTTTCTTGTCATTTTCTTCTTCTATTAAAGACCTCCTCTGGCTTCTCCTCTTCTTTTCTTACTTTTTCTATAAATTGATCTATGAGTTATTTGTTCAAGGTTGAAGCTTTAAGGATTTTATTTTTGTACTTATTTTTGTGCACAGAAAGGTTAAAGGTTAGTTTTTTTTTCACGTATGTTGGTATTTTCGTTGGGTTCGTGTTGTGATTTCTTTTGTGAACCAAGTTTTGACTTTTTGTCTTTTTTTTTGTTGTTGTTGTTATGTTCTTCTTTTTCTTCTATTACAAACCTCCTCCTTGAAACTTGAAGGATATTTTCATTTTTGTACTTATTTTTGGACAAAAAAGGTTAAATGTTAGTCTTTTTTTTACCTATGTTGGTATGTTCGTTGAGTATGGTGTGATTTGTTTGTGAATCAAGTTTTGATTTTTTGTTTTTTTCGTTGTTATTTTCTCCTTCTGTTACATACATCTGCCCACTTCTCCTATTTTTTTTTTTCTTACTTTTTTCTATAAATTGATCTATGAGCCTTTATTTTTGTTCTCCTTCTTTGTGTTAATGAAAGGGTGTTCATCTCTATCTTTGGGAATATCAAGTTGAAGGTTAGTTATTGTTTAATCCAACATTACTTTTTACTTATCCTTCTTTGTCTTTGGGAATAACAAGTTGAAGGCCAGTTATTGTTGTTTTTTTCTTCAAGTTCATTTTTTTTGTCATTAAACTTATTCCATCTATTTCAGTGGTTCTATTTCGTTTTCTGGGTTTAGGAATGTTTGTTGTGTTTATACAATATTAGTTTGGTTTTAAATGGTTCTTTTTAGGTTTTAAGTTTCATGGTAGAAGATTGAAAAAGTACTTATGTCTTTAAACGACATCAATTAAACATAGTCCTCACTTAAAGAATGATGGAAATTTCCTCTAGGTTTGAACGGACCCTATTGTTAGGGTCTTGATATGGTTTTCGTGGTTACTGATATGAAGAAAATGTTATCTTTTTTCTTTTTAATTTTTTTAAGCTTGTGTTCTACCTATGTTTGATGGTTTTTGTGCTTAATTGTCCCCTCTTATACATTCATGAGATACAACATTCATATCATGTACTAATAATCTGTGTGCATATATACCACGTCATTTTGTAAAGAATTTATAGCATACATACACTATACTCTTTCAATATTCTTATAAAACCAACGTATGTCTAATTTCTCACCTTATCAGGAGCCTACATGTTCCTTTTCTTGATCCTTATGCAAATAAGATCCAAGATTGTTTAATATTTTTGTGGAATTGTTTTTAGTTTTTCATTTTACATTTAACATGGAATCTAGGCAACATTCGCATGGAATGTGAGCCAATACAATCAATTGTTCTATCCAAACATGACTTACTTTCCTCAAGTCTTACTTCCTTCAAAGTTGAATGCAGTCAAAGTTTTTTTTAATAAAATATGGTATTGTTGTGATGTTTTTGTGTTCCCAAAATGCTTCTTCAAAGTTGAATGCAATGGAAGTTTTTTTTTTCTTTCTAAATATGGTTTGTTATGATGTTTTTGTGTTCTGAAACTATGTTTTTTAATTTTTTTGCCTTACTTCATTATAATTTCATTCTTTGTTATTGTTTTTTCTTTCCTATGGAGATGCCTTCATCTAAAAAAAATGCTTATAAGTAGTTCAATGAATACGTTATCTTTATTTTCAAATGTGGACAAAAGATTTCAATGAGATCAATCTTTTTTACTATTGAATTCTTTTTGTATTATAATACTGGTGTTTACAACAAAGGATCTAAGTCTACTATAATATTGGTGTTTACAACAAGGGATCTAAGTCTTGGGCTTTGATGAAGTGTGCTGGTTGTCAAGGAACTATTGTGAAGGTTCTATAAGAACAAAAAGTCGGTAGTGTAAGTCTTCTTTTATGGTTCTCTTCTGTTTAAATGCAATATGAACTTAGAGTCAGTAGTGTAACTCCTTTTATTCTAGATAATGACACTGATGCTAGCAATGCATATATGTTGTCTCAGACTTCACCAAAATTCAATGAAGATAAATTCAGACAGTGTGTTCATACATGGCTAGAGGATAATATCCACCCAAAGTTGTTGCTAAAGTGTTTAGTGTGATTTCGTATATCATTCTTTACAATTTACGTTAATTTTATTTTTTTTGCTAATGTTATATTGAATGTCCTTGCAAACATTATATTGCTTATATATTTGAAATTGTATGGAAAACTATGCAATGCAGTTCACTGAAGGTAGCATTAGAATTCCATGTTTTATTTAGGTAGTCAATTCTAAATATGCCAAAGACCAAACTTTGAATCTAAAATGTTGTATGATTCCCATTCAAGTGGAAATTTGTTGGATGTATTAATTAGTTTTAGCTAAGCATTTTGAAGACAATATTTTTATGTTATTTATGATCTCTTTCAGTATAGTTAAATGTATTACTTAAGCCTAGGAGAATTTGACATTTTTTTAGTATAGGAATCGTACCTCTCTCTCTCTATATATATATATATACTTTTTTTTTCTAAGCATATTAAAAGGAACTACATATACATATAATTAGGACAATAAAAGATTAATTTAAAAAAAATATTCATGAATAACAACACGATACTTGGTTACAGATGGTTGTTGTTGTTGCATTGTGTTATATATGAAATTAACTATAGACCAGACATGAGTGTTGTAGTCAAAGTTATTCAACTTTTGTTGGACACTTAGATATATTCAAACTTCAGCTCACATAACTATTATAGTCTCATTTATTCTCAAATATGAAAAAAAATTATAGTGATATTGCAAAACTTTATGCATTTTGTATAAACTGATAAAAATGGAATTGTATGTGGTTTAACAAAAGGAAAGAAAGAGAAAATTGGAGGATCAAGAAGAATGACAAATTGTGATTATATTTTTACTATACAAAAGAGAATATGTATGGAACTATGTATAACTATTTATAGCAATATAGATCATATTTAAGAAAAAAAGTAATGGTATCGTAATTATTTATTTAAACAATAATCAAATTTAAATAACTTAAAGTTTTATTTTTCAATTTTTAATCTCACAAAAAAATATCGTGTTGTCTCTAAAAATAAAATAGATACAGATAAACAAACAAAAAATGTCACTTTAAATAATAGTCTTATAAATTCAAATATAAATAAACAAAAAATTCAACTTAGTGATGACTTGTATATTTTAAATATTTTTTATTAATTGATTAATAAATTTTATTAATTATTTTTAATTTTCTAATTATGAAATGATTGTTTTTTATTTCATACGTTTTGGAATATTTGAAATTTATACATTTGCAATTAATACTTATATGATTAATTTTTAAAACTCTTTTATCAATTACTTAATTTCATTAATTATTAAAAATATTTATTACATTTTATTACTTTCAGTTACAAAACCAATTTTAATATTAATTTATTTTTATAATTAAGGTGGAAATAAACTGTTTTAATTATAGTGATTATATTTGATTTTAAACAAAGAAATTCAAGATTCAATCCATATTCTCTTCCTTAATTTGCAGTATATTTATTATCTTCCTTAAAATGAAATATATTTATTATTGTTATTATTGATATTATAATTTTATTTAAAAATTATATTTCCTTTTAATAGATATTTTTAATTGTTATTTTTATTTTTATTATTATTTTTTTTTATTATAATTATAATCAAATGTTATATTTGATTTTTATTTATTTATTAATTTATTATTAAGGTCATTGTTTTAATACTTAATGGAAAGATTGATTTATTTATTTAAAAACATCTTAGCATTTATTTATTTGAACTAGGTAAAATATGTAAATTCAATTGAAAAGTATTATATAACTTCATTAAACTTTCAAAAGATGTTGAAGTTAATTAAATAAAATTATTATTATTATTATTATTATTATTATTATTATTATTATTCATATGGTCAATATTTTTTCTGTGTTTTAAGTTGCTTATATCTGTGTATATTCTTATTGATAAATTTTAACATCAATTTTGTGATATATTTATCTTGTACGGGATGCATAATGCACATTATGTCTATATTTTAGTCTAACTTTATATACATATTTTATTTTAATATAATATATAATAGGGTTAAATATATTTTTGGTTTCTCAAATTCTAGTGAATTTAAAATTAGTCTATCTTTGAAATTTTATACCAATTTAGTTATTCATTTTAGAAATACGTAGATTTAGTCCTTCTTACCAAATTTTGTTAGGTTTATTTGAATTTTTAAACATATTTTATGATAATATTTGAGTTAACATTAAAGCAAAAATATTACAAACAGGGTAAACAATTCAAATACTGTCATGACATGCGTTTGAAATGTCAAATAAATTTAACAAAATTTGGTTAAAAAAACTAAATTCACGCAATTTTAAAGATGAATGACTAAATTGGTCAAAAAATTTTAAGAATGACTAATTTCAAATTTCACCGAAACTTAAGGGATTAAAAACATATTTAACTTTTTTTATACAGGATCATTCATATTTCATAATATACATAAATTTTGTTTTACAAAATATTTTACTTTTATTTATTATGGATCATATTTCAATTATTTTATTTATTTTTCTTCTCTTTACTTGTATTTTTTTTCTTTTTTTGGTAATTTATCTTTACTTTTTATCTTCATATGTAATTTAACTATTAGTATTATTATTGTCATATATATATATATATATATATATATATATATATATATTTTTTTTATTTTTTTTATATTTTTTTTT
>Ga0099822_1010685_pt1 | contig 11334 bp, 9 predicted proteins | sample CowpeawhiteBW_FD_76839 | JGI IMG/M metagenome (GOLD analysis project Ga0099822, IMG submission 76839) | Root nodule microbial communities of legume samples collected from California USA - Cow pea white BW | ecosystem: Host-associated > Plants > Roots > Nodule | place: USA: California | collected... | reverse complement strand
CATTTTTATTTGATTATTATTCTTATTATTATTATTATTATTATTAATTGCATTTTATTTTATTTTATAATTATTTTTATTAGTATTATTATTTAATTTAATTTTACTATTATTTTATTATTTTTGTTATTATTATCATTGTTTTGTTTTATATATGATTTTATTATCATTATTGTTGTTTTAGTATTATTGCTCTATTTTATCATTATTTTATTTTAGTAATATTACTATTTTATTGTTATTGTTTTATTTTATTTTTTTATTTTTTTATTTTTAAAATTTCGTTTTATCAATAATAATATTAATTATTATTATTATTTACATTATTATTATTATTTTTATTTTTATTTTTACATTTTTATTTTTATTATTATTACTATTATTATTATTTTCATTTTATTTTATTTTATAATTATCTTTATTAATATTTTTATTTTATTTTATTTATTTTACTATTATTTTTTTATTATTGTTATTATTATCATTGTTTTATTTTATTTATGTATTATAATAATAATAATTATTTTTTTATTGTTATTTTATTTTATTAGTATTATTGTTTTATTATTATTGTTTCATTTAATTTTATTCTTATTTTCATTATTATTATTATTATTATTATTATTATTGTTTCGTTTTATTATTATTATTATTATCATTATTGTTATTGTTATTGTTTTTTTTATTAGGCTTAATACCAAATTTGGTCATTTAATTTTATTCGAATTTTCAAAAAGACCCCTAATTTTTCATTTGTTCAATTTAGTCCTCCAATATTTAAAAAATGTTCAATTTAGTACTTTTCATTAGATTGACGTTAACGCCGTGTCCGTACAGTGCCACGTGTCATGTTATTGTCACCTAAAAGTGTTTGTTTTCAATTTTGTCCCTTTATTTATAATTTTATCTAATTTGGTCCTCTTTTTTCTTAAAATGAAGCAATTTGGTCTCTCTCAAATTTGAGACTAAATTAGTAATTAAACTTAATTACAACTTATATATAAGGGGACTAAATACGGACACAACGTTAACATCAATTTAACAAAAATGACTAAATTGAACATTTTTAAGAAATTGGAGGACTAAATTGAACAAATGAAAAATTAGGGGTCTTTTTAAAAATTTGAATAAAATTAGAGGACCAAATTTGGTATTAAGCCTTTTTATTATTATCATTATTACTGTTTTATTGTCCCTGCAATATTTTGGGGCAATGGTTATCTGTTCTTCCTGATTTGTATATTGTTTGGTTGTCTAGGATTGTGTGTTGGGTATAACACTTTGTTTTGATGATTTTATGTGGATTTATTGTGATTCTTCGAGATGTATAAAAGCGAGAATATAGTTGTATTTGATGTATGACCACGTGATATTGTGTAGTTGAGTTCAACTTAATGATATGAAAGTGTATTTACTTGTCATGGATGCATGTTTTTTGTTAACTAAGTGCCTTGTGTAAATAGGTTCATTACAACCTATTATAGAGTGTCAAATACCAATAAATTACCAGTCATTGGTATGGCATTTGGCGCAACGATGTAAACTGCCAAGAGATAGGCCACAAAGTGAACTCTAGAGTAAAACCCGAGAGTTGGCGCTTGGCGACGGAAGTGGTCCTGCCAGGTGGTGTGTTGTAGAACTAGGCTTGGACCAAAATTAAGTGGGTTGGCACCCGGTGGCGCCAAGTGTTCCACCAGGTGGTCTAGAACACGAGTTAACCTAGTGACGTGGATTTTGTGCTACGCGGCTTTGGATGCAATGATGGATTACACGAGGGATTCTACACAACTTTGGATGGAGGCCTTGATGCGATGCTTTGTTGGTGGCCCAATTATGAGTGTAACTTGTATTGGGGTAACACGTGGCCACTCGAGATTGTAGCCTAGTGGTTTTGGAAGTCCAATGGAGTGTGCGAGATCGTGGCTCGTACAGATGGGTTCCGGAAGATTGCCCTCCTCGGTGTTATCCGACGAGTTTGGTAGTCTTAGGACAAATACGAACTGCAGTTCGTATTGGGGAACTCCAAACTTGGTGTTACAGATTGTGATCGTGACAAACTTATTCCCATGTGTAGACTATTAGGTGGTGGCCTATAGTCGGAGGGGTAAGTAGACACTCGTGGCGGAAAAGATCAATCAATGAAACGGTGTAGAATCAAGAGGTGTTCAGAGGAAAATTTGGAAGTCGAGGATTAAGGATTATGGCTTGTGAGTCTTAGGAAAAGCAACGCTCTTATTGGGTTTTGGTGAACAGGTAAGGGTTGTGCTCTTGCCGGGTTTTGGTGAGCAGGCAAGGGTGGTTGCTTGTAAGTCCTAAGGAAAGTAATGCTCTTACCGGGTTTTGGTGAACAGGTAAGGGTTGTTGCTTGTTCTTCCCAAGAGGCGTTGGGGCGTAGGAAAGGAAACTGGTTGGTTATGAGAGAATAGTATACTATGTGACGAGACTTGGAAGTATTAGAACTGTTGGAATATTGTATGCTTATTTATTATATTGTGTAGTGCAGTTTTATTCTGTTGAGCTCACCCTATCTGCTTGTGTTTGGCGATGATCGTGTAATGCGTTACACGTGAGCAGATGATAATACAGGTGGTGCTGGTGAAGCATAGATTCAGAAAAGGGGCTAGCTTGGGGAAAAAGCTTTTATGATGTTTTCTTGTTTTATGGATTTTAAATGTTTTGTAATCATTTATCTTACTAGACTCGGAGTTTGTAATCGACAATCATAGTTTGTCGATTTTGATTTATTGTAGTATAATAAATGTTGTAAATTTTCTGACGTTTTGGGAAAAGGAATTGTTATAAATGTGATTTCATACTTTTTCCTATTCTAATTATGTAAATTAGTAATGTCCGACCAGGATGTTACAAGCTCCTGATGGATACCAAAGCCTAAAACATGCAGTTCCTTTTAAATATTTTAAAATTCTTTTTACAATAGTAAGATGTGATTATTTTGGATTAGCTTGAAAATGAGCACACACAGATACAATTTGCGTAATATCAGGCCTACTTGTAGTAAGATATAACAGAGAACATATCATACCTCTAAACATGGTTTGATTAACTTCTATACATGATTCATCTTTATCTAAATAACAAGAGGTTCCCATGGGAGTACTTGCTTCCTTAGCAGTATTCATTCCAAATTTCTTAAGTACCTCTTTACATTACTTGGACTGAGATATGAAAGTTCTATTTTCCATTTGCTTAATTTACAAACCCATAAAAATGTCAATTTCAAACTCTCCCTACATTATACATGCAAATCCTTTACATAGAGAATTAATAGTAGATCCAAATATTATGTCATCTACATAAATTTGAACTAGCAGAATATGTTCACCTACTCTTTTAATAAACAAAGATCAATTTTTCCTCTTTCAAAATCATTTTCTAATAGAAATGTGCTTAATCGTTCATACCAAGATCTAGGTGCTTGTTTTAATCCATAAAGAGCCTCTTTTAATTTATAAATATGATTACGGAATTTATAATCTTCAAAACCAGGAGGTTGCTCAACATACACATCTTCTTTTATATATCCATTTAGAAAAGCACTTTTAACATCCATGTGATAAAGTTTAAATTTCATGAGAGAAGCATGAGCAAGAAGTAAACGTATAACTTCTAACCTTGCAACCGGAGCATATGTCTCATCATAATCTATACCTCTTTCTTGTTTGTATCCTTTTGCTACAAGTCTAACTTTGTTCTTAGTGATGTTTCCATCTTCATCCAGTTTGTTTCTGAACACCCACTTTCATCCTATTACTTGGTGTGAATCATCCCTAGGAATCAATTCTCAAACCTCACTCCTTTCAAATTGATTCAACTTTTCTTGCATTTCAAATTGACATATTTCTAGTAACTACTCCCTTTGTTATACCTTCAATGATATTTTCCAAAGACAATCCTCTAGGTGATTTTCAGCTTTTGGCAAGATCTTCAGGTTCAGGCAATGGGTTCTCGTTTAAGTACATCTCATCAAGAGCCTCTTTAATATATTTTTCATCACCTGCATTTGTTTTATTTGACTCAAGAGGGTTCTCCTCAAGGTCCACAATTTCATCAAAAGCAACATGCACTGATTCTTCTACATTTAAGATTCTTCTATTAAAAACTCTATAAGCTTTACTAGTTATTGAATATCCTAATAAAATAGCTTCATTTGCTTTAGAGTCAAATTTACCTAAATTTTCTTTTCCATTATTTCACACAAAACATTTACATCCAAATATTTTTAAATGTGCTACATTAGGCTTTCTTCCTTTGAACAATTCATAAGGGGTAATTTTCAACATCAGCCCAAAAATATTTAGGCACTTCATATTCATTCAACATTGTGCGAGCTAGTTCCTCTAAGAATCTATTTTTCCTTTCTACAACTCCATTTTGTTGAGGAGTTCTAGGTGCAGAAAAATTATGCATAATCCCATTTTCTTCACAAAACTTTTCAAACAATTCATTTTGAAATTCGCTTCCATGATCACTTCTCAAAACTTTAATTTTCAAATCTTTTTCATTTTGAATCATTTTTGCAAATTTTTTAAAAGCTTTAAAAGCTTTACTTTTTAATGTGAGAAAGAAAGTCCAAGTATATCTTGAGTAATCATCAACAATAATAAGAGCATAGTAATTCCCCCCAAAGCTTTTTATCCTAGAAGGACCAAACAAATCCATATGCAAAAGTTCTAATGGCTTTGAAGTAGAAATAACATTTTTGGAATGAAATGATGATTTTACTTGTTTTCCTTTTTGACAAGCACCACATAATTTATCTTTTTCAAACTTTATTTTTGGCAACCCAATTACTAATTCTTTAGAGATTAGCTTGTTTAGATGTTGCATATGAATATGAGCAGCTCGTTTATGCCACAACCATGGATTTTATTCTTTAACAACTACGCAAGTTATATCACTAGATTATGCATTATCAAGATCTATCAAATAGATGTTATTATGTCTCATACCTTTTAAGGCTACTTCCTTAGATTCCTTTTGATGAATGGTGCAGTAATCACTTTCAAAGATGACTTTGAGTCCTTTATCATATAATTGACTTATACTGAGAAGATTGTGCTTTAATCCTTCCACAAATAGCACATCCTTGATCTCCAAGGTATTTCCTCCACCAATATCACCCGTTCCAAGTATTTTTCCCTTGTTGTTATCCCCATATGTAACAAATCCTTGTTCCTTAAACTTCCTTTTATCTCTAGTCATGTGTCTTGAACAACTACTGTCAAGATACCACATTGATTTCCTGGATTTAGAAGTCGTCTACAAAATAAGGAAGTAGTTTCTTTAGGTCCCCAATAACTTGTTTGGGTCCTTGGGGTTAGAGAAAAAAAAATATTTACCTAACAACAGGCACCCAAGAATACTTCCCATTTGGAACACAAAAATGTTTAATGTTGCACTTATTTGAAGTATGACCCTTTTTCATGCAATAAAAACAAGTAGCAGCACATGCATTCATAGAGTAAGCAATTCCTTTTTCTACCCAAACTCTACGAGTTCTTTTAGTTTTATTTTTCTTATTATAATTAGGAGCATACCTGTTTCTATTTCAATTTTTCTTAAGAGCAAGTTTTTCAGAATTTTTATTTTCTAATGCATCATCAAGATGTTTTTCCAAAATACATATATCAAACATGTAACTTTTACAGGAAGCACATTCAACAATTTCTTTTTCTTTGTTTTCTAAAGTTGAAATTTTATTTTTTAAAATTTCTTCTTCCTTAAGAGATTTTTCAAGTTTATTTTGTAATTCTTTAAACTCAGATTTTAACTTTCTGTGAGCAATATCTAATTTACTAGATTTAACAAGAAATTGTTGAAATACATCATAAAGATCACCATAATCATTTTCATTGCAAGTAGAACTTACCTCACTGTTAGAGACATCATGATCAGCCATCAAACAAAACTTTGCTTCTTCGTCATCAGAATCATTGGAGTTTGATGTACTTGAGGCATTATCTTCCCATGTTATGTATGCCTTTTTCTTAAAAAATTTTCTGCCCTTCCTTTCTTCATTTTTCTTTGAATTTGGGCAATCTGCCTTGACATGTCCATTTTCTCCACATCCATAGCACTTGAAGTTTGAGGATGATCCTTGATTCTCCTTCTTCATGCTCTTGAATTTATTTTTACCTTTGGCCTTCATGAATTTTGTAAACTTTTTAATCATCAAACTTAGATTCTCATCATCATCAGAATCTTCTTCTTCTTTGTTCTTTTTGCCTTTGATGATCTCAGACTTAAAGGCAATACTTTTCTTTCTTCCAAGATCTTCTTCTTCATTTAATCTACATAGTTCAAGCTTGTGCTCCCTTAGCTTTCCAAATAGAATCGTCATTGTTATCGTTGCAAGATTTTGTGACTCTATGAGGGTCGTCACCTTTGGCTGCCAAGTCTTGTTGAAAGATTTAAGAATTTTTATGTTTAATCCATCAGTGTCAAAATTTTTACCTAGACCCGTGAGATGATTGACGATGTGTGTGAATCTTTTCTGCACATCATAAATGGTTTCTTCTTACTACATATGAAACATTTCGTATTCTTGAATCAGGAAGTTCTTGCGTGCTCTTTTTACATCTTTTGTTCCTTCATGAGTGACTCGCAAAATTTCCCACATCTCACCTGCACTAGTGCAAACTGAAATCCTGTAAAACTCATCAAGAGTCAAAGTAGATGAAATAATATTTCTGGCTTTAACATCATATTGAGATCATCTATTTTCATCAACAGTCCATTGTGAAAAGGCCTTTGGTTCCTGCACATCATTAACAACATTAATAGGTACAAATGGACCATTTAACACAACATCCCAAATACCCCAATCAACTGATTGAAAAAAATTTGCATCCTAACTTTCTAGAAAGGATTTTTCACCAGTAAAAAGAATAGGTCTATTGATAGACACACCCTCAACAAAAGTTTGGTTTTGCCCAACCATTTTCGAAAAGTTTGAAAAACTATCAAAGCAATGTCTAATACCAATTGTTGGTATCGCGCAGCAGAATGTTTAGAGTTTGGAAAAAAACCAAGATAAGGGGGGAGGTTGAATTGGTTTTAATATTAAAATTAATACTTTAAAATTTTCTCTGAAATTTTACCGTTTAATTTAATATTAGTTCCTTTAAATGCAATCGTAGATATAATATAGAGATAAGGAAGAAAATTTGACTCAAGTATTTATACTGGTTCAGATCAAAAGATCATACGTCTAGTTGTTAATCTTTTTAAACAAAGAGATTAGCTCAATCAATAATAATAACATATTACAATCAAATAATCAAGATAGTAGGGAAAAGAAAAAACCTCTCTTGAAGACACAAGAGATGAAAGTAACTTTCTCTGAATCACACAAAGACATTGACCTAGCTTTCCTAACAACAACAGCAACACTCAATATCCTAGAAACCTTCTTAGGAAAAGTTATCGCTCTACCCACACTAGGCTTTTTAAAGGTCTTTTATAAACACTCAGAGAACTTCTTTGCAAACACAACACTAAGACTCTGACTCTCAAAAAAGTAATTTCGAAGTTGAACTGTAGTTCTTTAATTAGGGATTTCGAAAATTAGATTAAAAACTAAACAAACATGTTCCAACTGCTAAGGATAATCGATTATCACTTATGATAATCGATTATTCCAGTAGGTTTTTTGGAAAAACAAAGTTTGAATAGAATAATCGATTATTATAGGAGATAATCGATTATTCCAGTAGGTTTTCTGGAAAAACAAAGTTTGAATAGAATAATCGATTATTATGGGAGATAATCGATTATTCCAGTAGGTTTTCGAAAAATAAAAATTTTCACAGATAATTGATTATCATTAGTGATAATCGATTATCACTGTAGATTTTCCAAAAATGAGAGAATCCAAGGAGATTAAGTTTATGCTACTGATTCTAAGTTAATTAAAACTACTTTACAACAACAATTAACTTATTTTACATGATAACTTTAAACATTAAAAACCTGTCTTCAATCTTGCTTGGTCATCATTCAAAATCTCTAGGCTTCCTTCTTTTGCCAACAAAATATCTTTATTAGAAACATCATTATAGAAGTAAAACATGTTAATCATCACTTAATATAATAAAAGAATAAATAATTTTTCAGAACACAAAAATAATCCTATTTTAATAAGTCAAACCTTCATCTGTTGTTGCCAACAAAAAAAAACTTCACTCATAATTTTTTAGGCTTAGTTGAGAATGACTTAATCATATTCATTGGAAATATATTACATAAAAAGAATAAAGTAAACTTTTTTCTTTAGGAATGTTAGAAAAGAAGGTAGAGATATGGATAAATAAAGTTGATCAAGCAAAACAGTTCTTACAACTGTAACAACCACATTATAGAGGATAAAAATTGTAAATGAAGAAATGATCAGAAAGAGTTTTATACAAGAATATAATTTTTTTTTTAAAATAGTGAAATTCATTGAATTATTTTTCACTTGTTTATGTTATCTCTACTTCTCTTTTCATTTATTTCATGTTTCTTCTTATCTAAACAGTTTAAACTTTCACTACATTTTTACTTTTTTAACTATTTTTTTCAATACTGCATTTATTTAGATGTTGGAAAATGTTAAGAATATTCGCTTTCACGAAGGTTCACTTTCATGTACACCAGTACAAACGGTTGTTAATTATAATTTTAAGATAATTACATAAAAAAACAAAAAAGAAATGTAATTGAGTTTAATATTACAATGACAATGGTCTGAGTTAGGCTTGTATACTTCAATGGGTTGAACTTTTGGAAGCTAACAAATTATAGGAAATTTCTTCATGCACCCCATGTTTTCTTCCTACACCTCATACTTTCTAAAATTCTAGTTATACTCATGTTGAAATTAATAAAAAAGATAGTGTAAGATGTTGTGTGTGTTTTAATTATAGTGTCATATTCAATACTAGATATTCTAGATTATATAATTTGTAACGCAAATTTATATTTTGGATTATACAATCCGTAATACAAATTTGAAAGACAACATGCAAGTCAATTTTTTAATAAGGGGTAACTAAGTGAGTTCACCTTGACTATGGGATACAGGAAGAAAACATGGCTGATGCAGGAAAAAATCCCCCAAATTATACCATGGCTTATCTTTTTAGGAAAAGAAAAGAGGGCTTCTCTCTACACCCCAATAGCTTCTTTTGTACCCCCAATAAATTTTAAAATTTCCAATTTACCTTCTGTTAAAAAATATAAGATAATTTTTCTCTCGCCTATTTAATGCACAGAACTACCCCATCCCCAATTTTAACCTAGTTGCCTACTCCATATCCCTAAGTATTTTCTCCCTCCCTGCCTCTCTTGTGCTTTCCCACATTCGTAAGTACTCCTGCTTTTCCATATTTGCTCGTAGTGCATCTTGCAAGCCTATACTCCCACATCCCTAAGCCTTACTTTAGGTAAGTTGTTAATTTTTTTTTTCATTTTTACGTATTATACTTGAGAAGAAGTTAGTTTAGATTTGACATTGTTACCCATTACTTTATTTCTACTTTATGTTTTCACTTTTCTCGTTTGTCGATCTGCTGCCTATTTGTGTTTGTTTTTGTTAGATTTACGAATTCTATGAAAACAAATGTTGACATCCGGTTTGGTTTTTTTAATTACGGATGTTAACTTCTGTAGCTTATTTAAAAAAAATGTGTGTGTTTACGAATATCAATATCTGTTATCATAATTTGGCTTACGAATGTCGACAACTTTAGTTTTTATTTTAAATCTTGGGTACACCGGATGTCAACATCCATAGCAGTTTTTTTTTTTAAATCTTGAGTACATCGAAGGTCGATATTCGGTATGATTACTTGGTTTATGGCTGGCGACATCCGTAGTTTTTTTTTTTTATAAAAATCTAGGATATATCAGATGTCGACATCCAATATGATGAATTGGGTTACGGATGGCAACATCTGTAGTATTTTTTTTTTTAAAAAAAAATCTTTTGCATTTCGGATGACGACATCTAATATGATGATTTTGAATTTTTTTTTGGTTAATTATTTATATTTTTTTAGATATGCCTAGGACACAAGGTGGCACCACACAGCGTGGTTGTTCCTTTAGTTGTAACATCCCGATTGGATATTACTAATTTAAAATAAAATAAACAAAATAAAAGTTAAACTGCATTTATTATAATCTCTTTCCTGAAACAGGAAAATTAAAACCAGTTATTACATCACCATTATTCAAAATTCATAATGTTAACAACTATTACAAAACTCAATGTTTGTAAAAATACTATTTTCAAATACATAAAAGTAAGTTCACAAAAGAGTGCTCTCATGCTAGCCCCCACTTTGGATCTATGCCTCACCAGCATCACCTGCTACATCATTTGCTCATGTTTAACGAATTACACGATCATCGCCAATCATAAACAGACAGGGTGAGCTAACGGTAATAAGACATATACATACAACTCAAATATATGTGCACACACATATCAAAGGAACCATATCCTTTGATTTCAAACCACATGACCATCACCATGTTATCCATGTTCTACATCTTTGGATGGTAACCTCAAGATCCCCTTTGCTGCCACACCTACAAGCCACAACTTGTAGAACACGTGCGAGAAAACTGCTATGGACCACACTCCATAACGCCATGTGGAGTTACCAATATGAATCATAATTCGTACTCTCGACACAAGATTAGGACATCACTGGCCATAACCTATGATTGCTCAATTGAGTAGAGACCCTCCGTACGAACCACAACATGCACACTCACACCGGTAACACTCGCCAATCCGAGCCACAACTCAAGGAATGCTCGTGTTCATCCGCCATCCTGAGTTACAACTCAAAGGATGTGATTCCAAGCCATAAATCAAGGAATGTCACGTGTTTACCCTCTATCTTGAGCCACAACTCAAGGGATATCGTTCCAAGCCATTGTAACATCCCTGACGGATATTACGAGTTTTTAATAAAATAAAATGGAGATAATAAATAAACATCATTTATTGAAATATCATTTCCCAAAACGCGGGAAAATTAAAATTTTATTTCGTCACAAAGTAGATCAATTCCATAACTCGAAACTCAAATATAAAACCCAAGTTCAATAATTCAAATGATTACAAAATCCTCAATTTCATAAAACAATAAAACTTTGAACTTGGTTTCCCAAGCTAGCCCACGCTCCGGCTCTAGGCCTCACCAGATCCACTTGCAACATCACCTGCTCCCATGTACCGCGTACACAATCATCGCCAAACACAAGCAGATAGGGTGAGCTAACAGTTAAACAAACATATATATATATATATATATATAT
>Ga0099822_1010683_pt1 | contig 11335 bp, 7 predicted proteins | sample CowpeawhiteBW_FD_76839 | JGI IMG/M metagenome (GOLD analysis project Ga0099822, IMG submission 76839) | Root nodule microbial communities of legume samples collected from California USA - Cow pea white BW | ecosystem: Host-associated > Plants > Roots > Nodule | place: USA: California | collected... | reverse complement strand
TGAGAAAGTAGAGCACTATATAAGAATAAAGACCCATAAACCCATTGCCTTAAGGTTTTGGGTTGAGAGTGGTGTCAGTGTCTTATGTGGTTAGGCTCAGATCTCATTGGTGTTGTTCTCCCCGGTGAAACCCCCTCTATAAAACCTGACAAGCTAATGACTCCTAATTAACAACTTAAACCTACCCAAAACAATGCAATTGACTAAGAAAAACTCATGAGATTAGGAACTTATCAAAATACTTAACAAGTATATTGCATAGTTGTTTGTCATCGAAGGATTTGGAATTTATCCAAAAAAAATTATATGACCAAAGAAAGGTCAACTAAGTGTTGAAAGAACTGCACCCAGATACCATGAAAACCTAAAACAGAAATACATCACGCGTAACATAATTAAACAACACAAACTTAAAGCAAAGACAAGAAAACAAAAGATCAAAAATAAATACAAACTAGACAAAATCCTAAGGTAGAAAAGAGTAAGAGGCCTTTGGAACCCTTTACTTCTTCCAAGCTACACGTTTAAACCAATTATTACAAACGACCAAGGAATGGAATTGCAGAAGTGCATTTTCCCACTCCAAAGCAAATTGAAACAAAACAACAAGAAAAGAAAATTATAACACAAATTTTTGTGACATAAAAACAAAACAACAAAAAAATAAAATGAAATTGGGCTTGGGCTAGATTTCCCTTTGCTATGTTGGTGTATCTCTCGGTCTAGCTCACATATTGATTTCACTCAAGTGTTTATTCCACTTTTAAGTCCCAGCTCACTCCTAGAAATCCTCCCAGTATAGTTCCATCTTCAAGAGAGGTAATTACCTACAAAGGTGTCCAAAATAGTGAGTGTCCAAAGCAAATTGAAACTAGAGAAAACGAGTAGTCTTCCACTTGAGAGTAAAAATAAGAAAATCTCAAATTAGAAAAATGGACACATCAATTGATGGATATTGTAGACAAACTCAAAGAATAGCCAATAAAGACAAGCAAGAAAAATAAGGTATAACAAAGAAGCAAGCACTAAAAAAGAACCTAAATAAAGAGCTAGATTAACATTAACAAAACTAAAATCAAACAAAGACTCAAAAACAAGTTGAATCATACATGACAAAAAAATGGTTGTAGCTGGAATGAAAATAAAAGATACAAAACTCAATGATTTTCACACACAAGCACAATTAGCAAGTGAATAAGCCATCAAGAGTGTTTGATGAAGTTGTGAAGTTCACTATCATTTTCTTTTACTCGTAAGTGAATAACATGCAATCAAAATTTTCTTTTCCATATTTCTTTTTCTATTGCTCTTTGATGACAAGGCCATAAATTTGATATTTTGAATTATCTTGCTACAATTCACAACTCAAAGAATTTCAATTTCACTTCAAATTAGCTAGCAAAGTGGCATGGGCATGAGCAAAACAAATGATTCAACTAACAAAAAATTGAAAGAGACTCAATGAAAGAAAGGATGACTCTCAGCCAATAATAGAATGAAGCAACCATATGCATCAAATTTCACACTAATCTGTATAATTAGTAAAGCAGAGCCTCAAACATCATAATGTCACACCATAGTTTAGACAAAATGACATAGCATGGACTCAAAAAAGAAACTAAAACAAAAGGTTGCAGTTTGAAACAAATAGTGTAATTGATTCAATGCCATAAACTAAATCAATGAGCAAGATACTGAGTTTAAATCAAATGCAAAAGGTGGCCTAAAAATAATGCTTCATTATGAATCAAATGTTCACTCCACAATTCAATCAAGCAACAATGATAAGTAGGATATTGCAACTGATTCAACATGCTTCAGTTTAGGGCCGACAATAGAGAAACAATACTGGAAAAACTGATTTAAAGTAACATATCTTGAACAAGGCGGATTAAAATTTCAAGCAAGGCTAAACACACATGTCCAAAGAATAATAGAATTGCTACATAAGAAATCAATGGATGCACTACAACTGATATGAATATAGTCGCATAGCTAGACTTAGCCAAGACAGTCAAATCATGAAGCATGAATCAAATACTGAAATTCAATTTTTCAGAACAAGATTGAAGGCATATTTAACACATGAATGAAGATCACTGCCTATGCATTGACTTAAGCAAAATGAATTCCTTCTTGAATAATCTGAATATAGTCAGATTTATCATGAGTTCAATGGAACACACTCAGTTCGGTCAACATAATCTTTGGCTAGAAAATTGATTTCAATATCAGTAATTAATAACAACTTAGAGAATCATGAAACTAAGCACGATTAAAAAAAAATTGGCAGCAGATAATACACAAAAACATGATTTTTAGATTATTTGTTCATGATCTAAGAAAAAATCCAAAAACTCAACATACATAGGAAGCTAGACATTTGAAACCAAACATTGACTGAATAGATGCGAAACACAACACAAATTAGCCACACTTCTATGGAATCAATCAACATAGAAAATGAATACCACAAAACTAATGACAAAACACGAGATTATAAAACTTCAAAGCTAGGTGAAAAAATGAAATTAAACCTAATCGACATGCATTGGTGTAGGAAAACAAAGACTTAAAGACATTTCAACATGAGTATTGATTCAAGAATATGCAGAAGAAAGATTTTCAAATCAATTTCAATGAGAAACAACTATAACACAGATTTTCGAAGAGAAACACAAGAAGAAAGTCAAACAAATCAGAACAAGACAAAATCAAACAAAAATGAAAGAAGAAATTGAGATAAGATGAGTGACATTTATCTCTCGATGGTCCAAGCTTGAATGGCTTTGAATACCACTTGATGAGGTCAATTATGCGTAGATTCATCATAATCATGTTCCCTTCGGTGGGAGAACCCTTGCGCAACCTCCAAACTTCAATCCAACTGAGAAAATCGAAGAAACACAACGGAAGACTCACAATCTCTCAATGAGAGATCGATTCTCTCTCATTCCAATGGGGAACCTCTCGGATTCTCATTGAATCAAAAACCTAGGAAGTAAAAACCTCAACTAGAAGGTGAGCTCTGAAGATGGGGAAAATCCTCTCAATATCATCAAAGTTAAATATCACAGAACGATGGCCTGCCTTTTATAGGGGAAGTAAGGCAGCCAATGCTCTAAACCCTAACGGAAAGGGAAAAAGAATGTTGTTGTCTAACAACAAGGCCTAACGACGAGAAGGGTGAGGTAAGAAGATTTAGACCCTAACGGAGAAGGATGACTTCTCTCGTGATGAACCCTAGTTGTGCTATCTCTTAAGAATGAGCATTGGAAGCTGATCTGCTAGCTCAACAAGCGAAAGAGACACTGGAGCGCGAATTGGGCTGTTGGAAGATGCTAAGATCTCAACCCAATAGTTAAAACATCCTGCTTGGTCCCGACGTGTTGAATGTTGAATCATGATGCTAAAAGATAAAGGAATAGGCTGCATAATACACTAAATAATATGCAGGCCCAAACACATGTATGTTGGACACGTTGGTAGTGGTAGGTAGAACTGAAGTGTCGGCCCAATCGTGGATGAAGAAATGAGGGTGGATTAGTTAGGCTGGTGGAATGATACTTGGCCCAAACAATTACAAGGAAAAGTAATAAAGATAACACTCAAGACGTGGGCCAAATACAAGCCCAAGAAAATACTAATTACATCATAAAAACACTATTCCTATAATATTTATTAAGCTATTTAGAAACAAACAAATAAAGGTTGTCCTAAACCATGGCCTAGGATGCGGACCCCTAGGACGGGATTCATCATCCATTATATTGCATTCTTGGTTTCATAAAATCAATGCAAGAAGATCAACTAGAGCCGCATATATTAAGATCTTGATTGAAGCTATTGAAAACTCCTCCCACAATGAAAGCAATTGTGCTACTCTCATCATAAGCATTTGTGATTCCTATGCTAATTTCCATTTGAAATTATTACCTAAAAGAATAATAATTCAAACAATTAATGCTTTGGGAGATAAAGATGAAGGACTGTTATCATGACCCACAAGATTTGAGTGAAACTACCAATCCACCTCAATTTTCAAAAACAACTAACGATATAGAAAGTTATAGAAAGATGAATAGATTGTTGCTAAATACAGATGACCTAAGCAATTTTATGAGCACACTAAGCTCAAGCACTACCTCTATTTTAAACTTAAAAATTTCCTATTTATACCATCTCCAAGGCCTTTTAAATCACATGGGTGTATAACAGACTTAGATAGTTGTGTGTATTTAAGTATTTGCAATTTGTGCAAAATAAAAATTGTACAAAAAATATTTACAATTTTTTACTACAAAAATTGTACAAAATGAACTTAATGTTATGACCAAAGTTAGACATTGAGTAAAGTGTGTCAACACCCAATTTCATTCGGGTAAATAAATTTATTTTAAATTATATATATATATATATATATATAAAGTTTGAAACAAAATTTTCTTCCAGGATTTTCAAACTTTAATTTTAGAAAAAGAAAAGAAAAAAATAGAGATGAAAAAAAAGAAGGAAGAGCCTAATTTATTATCACACTCCTTTTCATGAGCCCAACAACTCAAATATTTTATACCCTTTGTTCCTGATAGAGAAATTAGTGATATGATTCTAATCATTAGAAGCAATATCTCTTCAAATGATAAGAATCAATATTACTAATTATGATTGATTTTGTGCTCTGATTTGTTAATGGTTAGAATCAATATTATTGCTCTTGATTGATATTGTGCTATGATTTTTTCCGATTTGATTCTCATAATGTGTTGCTATCATGACCAATTCCTTCCTTATATTGTTCATTATAATTAAGGCTGAGATTGCATTGATATTTCAAAGTGTGAGTATAAATACGCACTCTGTCATATGAGGACCGAAATTTTTTTTTTTTATATACTTCTCTAATTCTTTCTCGTCACCACTTCCACATACACACCTTATTTTTATCTCTCTCTAAACAAAAAATATATATTGAAAGAAAAGAAAAAAACATTCTCTACACTATCTCTTTCCGTCTCATTACCATCCATACAGACACATCTCATTTTTATCTCTCTTAGAAAAAAACACAAGAAATATTAGAAAAGGAGGCAAAAAAAAAAAAGAAAAGAGTAAAGGTGAGAAGATATTGAAATTTTTTAAGGTATGTCACTCTCAGTTCTTTCATCTTTTGATTTTGTTTTTTCAATCTTCATTCTTTTTTTTTTTTGAATCATACAAAATATTTTCCCCTTTCTTTAGTGTCTGCTCGGCCGCTCGCGTCGTAGGACATCCAATTTAGACTTTTGTTTTTTCTAAAAAATATATACAAATGATCTAAAAATAAAAAAAAAAATATCTTTCTTTGTTTACTCTTTTATATCTATTTGGTTGCTCACGTCGCAATGACATCCACAACTACTTTAAAATAACTTTAAAAAAATATTAAAAATTTATAATGATTTAAAAAAATAAAAAAACTAAAAGATTAGAAAAAAGAATTTATTTCAAGTGTATGTCCAGCCGCTCGTGTCACATGACACCAATTTTAAAATAATACTAAAATTTAAATAAAAAGGTTTTCAAAATTATAAAAAAAAATAAATTATTTTTCAAATAGTTTTCCAAATATTTTTTTATAAAGAACTACGTAACTTTGATTCTCCATTCACATGGAGATACGTAGGAGCGAGGATTAATCATCGTCGGGCCCAAAAAGCTAAAACTTGGTTCTTTTGTATATTCTTTTATGACCATTTTTGGGGAAAATAAATATTTTTAAAACCACATCCTTTTGCACCTTTAATTAAAGGTATCGTCTTAGGATGGACGTTGTGGGGTGCTAATACCTTCCCCATGCATAATCGACTTCTGGACCCAAAATCTGGTTTTTTTATAGACCTTGTCTTATCTTTTTGGTTTTTCCGTAGTTTTCCAAAATAAACTATGGTAGCGACCACAAACTGTTTTTTTTTTCAAATTTAATTTTTGGTTCATCGTCCCGTCGCAATTTCGGTTGTGACAGTGAATAAAATTGACAAATTGATTTTAGAGTTCCCACACAACTTAATAAGTCTTTTTGATGTATATAAAAGAATTGAGTAGTTTGATGTCATTGAAATATTTGCAATTTGTGAAAAGAAATTGTATGAAAATGGCTTACAATTTCGTGCATAAAAAATTATAAAGAATTTGTAATTTGTGTATAAATAATTGGACGAAAAGGGTTTACAATTTTGTCAATAAAAAATTGTACAACTAAAGTGGGAAAACAAAAACTTATTGTTTCTCTTGAATTTACTCATTGTAGATAAATCTTTCATTGTCGATATAAATAAGAAACCAAATAATTAGTTTTAATTAATGTATAGTTTTCATGATAGATGGATAAATCTTTTAACAAAAAAAGAAGAAAAAACAATATAAATAGTGAACCACGTAATGAAATATCGACATGATTATGTTACGACCAATGAAAGAAAATATTTAGGGAATTTAAATATGAATTGTCTTTAAGAGAAGAAGAAAAATGTCTATATTGTGTTGAAATAAGTCTACAATGTGTGAAAGAGAAAATAAAATAGAAAAGTAGAGTCAAGTCACTTTAGCAGACTCAGGTAGTTATGTGTATTGAAGTATTTTCAATTTGTGCAAAATAAAAAGTATAAGAAAAATATTTGAAATTTTGTTCACAAAAGTTGTACCAAAAGAACTTAACGTTACGACCAAATTCATACATTTAGTAAAGTGAATAAAATTGATGAGTTGATTTGAAAGTTACCACATGTAGTCTTATTTATATATATATATATATATATATATATATATATATATATATAAGAGATAGAGTTGTGTATTATTGAAAGATTCGCAATTTGTGAAAAAAAACTATACAAAAATTATTTACAATTTTGTTTATAGAAAGTTATGAAAAATTAGTAATTTGTGCAAAAAGAATTGTACGAGAATGGTTCACAATTTTGTCCATAAAAAATTGTTTTAGTAATGTGAGAAAACAAATACCGATTGTTTCTCTTGAACTTACTCATTATAGATAAATGTTTCATTGTAGATATAAATAGGAAACTGAATAATTAGTTTTAATTAATGTATAATTTTCATCATAAATGGATAAATCCTTTAAAAAAAAGAAAAAGAAAAAATGACATAACTAGTGAAGCATGTCATAAAATGTCGACATCACGTAACAACCAAGAAAATATTTAAGGAATTTAAATGTGAAGAAACTTTGAGAAAAAAAGAAGTGTTCATTGTGTGAAGATTAGAGTGCAATGTGTGCATATGTGTGAAAGAGAAAATAAACTAATAAGGTAAAGTCAATTAATTATTTCTATTTTCATATTTTGAAATCTTCAAAATGTATGACCTACATAGTAGTAAAAAAAAGGCAAAATGGACCCATCAAACACAAAGGGAGATATATCAGATATTATGCCTTCCCAGATGGAGAAGATCTCCAATAAACCGAGGTATTCAATAAGCCAAGGAATTAGGCGGCAATTCAAGTCAGAAAACAAGTTTCCAATAGACCGAGGTATCATGAGGTATCATAAGGAGTCTCCAATAGGCCAAGGTCAAAGGACTTTGGCAGATCTTTGTGGACCTAAAGAATAAGTATGACAGGGCCAAGAATGAGGTCTCCATTATGCAGAGGTGTATCAAAGTAAAAAGTACAAGGATTGAGGTCAAGGGAGAGAACTATTTTGGCTTGAGTGTTATTTGCTAAGGTTGAGATACTTCTTTACATTTTGTCTTTGGTTTAAGGTTCATTAACACCTTTACTAGAACAAATACCAAAGATAAAAATATGATATCTAAGTTCATTTTTCTTATGCGTAATAATTAACAAATAATATCAATATCAATCTCATGTTTCTTATGCGTAGATCATATATATTTTTATCATTAATTAATTAATTTTTTATCATTAAATTTAAATAGTTGATTTTATATAACAAAGTTAACTATGATAGATTCTAGCGAAGAGTAATGTTATATAGATTATCTGACCTAGATTAACAGTTGATATAGAGACTTTGTATATAATTAACTTACTATGTTTTCAAGATTTTAAAATCTTGTTTTATTATTATTATTTTTTGAAATGAAATGATTTGGTGTTTTTTAATGTGGAGATTAAATGTTCAAACTAATAATCAATCCTCTTAAATTTAATGTAATATCAAACTAAATTTTTAAAAAGTTAATAAATTTTTTTACCATAGCTTATCCAAAAGTTCTTCTTCACATCTTATTAAACTCTAGATTTAAACTACTATATGCAACCTAAAAAGAATTTTTCCACATCAAAATGTTGAATCAAAAGCATATTATGTTGTAAGGAATTTGCCTTTTTCTTAATCATTCATTTAAATTGATCATGTCATTTTTTAAAGTGAAGTTAGTATATAAACAACTTATAAATGATTTCAATTGATCTCAACAAGCCATATCAAAATAAAAATAACATCATATTAAACTTTCTCAATATAAAAATATTACTCATAAGGTGGATGCAATTCAGGTTGTCATCATAAGAATAAACCTAGATTATAAATTTAAAGGTCTATTAGTGTTGAGTCAACTTCAGTCTTAACACAATTGTCATTCTGTTAGGTTTAGTCTGTATAAATACATGTTAGCTTCCTGTTGCAACCATTCAATTACAAAATACACAATATATTCAGTTCCTTTCTATTAGAAGTGTATTTACTTCTCTCTGTCTTTTCTTTCTTGTTATGGTATTAGAGTTAGAAACTTCCATTAATGGAGTCGTCACATCCTGCATTTTCAACCTCCTTTATTCCTTCCTTTCATCTTATTTTTGAGAAATTGAGTGATTCCAATTTTCTTTTATGGCGACAACAAGTTGAACCTGTGATTAAAGTGCACAAACTGCAAAGATTTTTTGTTAGTCCTATTATTCCGGTGCGATTTCTTACTAAAGATGATTGTGCGATAGGCAGTCAAAATCCAACATACTATAATTGGGAACAACAAGATTAGGTTCTTCTATCATGGCTACAATCAACTCTCTCTTCTTCAATCTTGTCTCGATTGATCGGTTGTGTCCATTCATATCAAGTTTGGGAACAACTTCTTGAATACTTTTAGAAACAAACGAACGTGAAAGCAAGACAATTATCGATCGAGCTTCGCACAATGATCCTTGAATAGAAAACAATGTCTAAGTTTCTTCTTCGCATCAAGTGCTTGGTTAATGCTCTCAACACTTGCAATGATCCTATTTTACCTACCAAACACTTAGATCAGAGATGGGTTCACTTCGTACAAAATCTTGAACAAATAAAGGATTATTGTATAAAAGTATAAATAGATGCCCCATGGTATTGGATTCAATGCTAAAAGGTTCTTACATAGCAATTCACCCCCCCTACTAATATATATATATATGAATTTGTCACTAAAGCATGTATCTATGAGTAAGTGAAGCGAGAAAAATTACATAGAAATATACCTTAACTACCTATGACCAATATGTCTGAAAAGTAATGGAAATTTATGGAATGTATTGACGAAATAATAAAAAAGATTTGTTTCTTTTTGCATTATTGTAATGCTTTGTTTTCATGCTCGCTTTACGGTCCTAATTCACTCAATATGTTTCTAGCTTTCCTCTTTCATTAGCTTCAATTTTTGTTACCCAACTTCAATCTTTGTTGCTAATCGACTTAAGTGATTTTGAATCTCACACCTTTACTTTGTTTCCACACCTAAATCGACTCTAAATCCCTCAAATCCCCAATTATGCCAAAGTGGTACATTTCCTAACAAAGTTGTTGTCCAAAAAAGAAGAAACTACAACTTAGTATAATGCTAAAAGGGTTAGTATTTATGAGCCATGGTAAGTTTAAATTAGTTTAGTGATGAAAATTCTAAGCTTTTAGTTTATTTGTATCTATATTGTTCTATATTTGATGATTTTATGATGCAGTTGACATTAATTATTTCATGATATAGGTTAGATGGGTTAAAAAATAATTGATTTATTATATTTAAACTATTACGTTATTAAGTAAAAAGAATTATTATTTAACTATATCATATATATATATATATATATATATATATATATATTTATTTATTTTAGGAGAAAACGTTCAATTCAACATTTTATAACTTTTATGTTTTTATGATAGGAGAAATTTACACTTGATGGTTTCCTCTTTTAAGATTTGAAGTTATATGTGTGCATAATCTATACATAATACAGTTCAAACCATCACAACTTTTTAAATCTAAAATAATAAAAAAAATCAAAAGTAACAAAGTTAACTCAAAGAAGAAATTTTAACACACTTAAAGTGTTGACAAGTGGTGGAAGTTTAGGTTGACATTTGGCAATGTCTAAGCATAACACGTGACATAATCATATATTCACATGCTATCAATTTACCAATCCACCCCTTTTTTGATTTACGAAAATACCACTCATAAATACCCTACTATCTTTATTAATTTACAAAAAATTTCATTTAGATTATTATTTTTATTATTATTGTATTTATTATTTGTTATTAATATTATATATTATTATTATAATAATAATAATAATTATTATTATAATTATTGTTATTGTTTATTTTTATTACAATTACTTATTATTATTATTATTATTACGGTTGTTATTATTATTATTTAAATAATTGTTATAATATTACAATTACTATTGATATTATATATTTATATATGCATGTACATATATAAATATATTAAATATATAAATATTTCTGTTTCTATAAAATATGCACACAAAAAAAGTTTTAAAAGATGTTCTTATCATGGTAGATGCAAAATATTCTTATCAAGAATTTAAGATGAACCTTTAGCTAAGAGGAGTTTGGTGATTTTATAAATCTTGAGATGATACTTTGAAGGTCAAAGAATATAAGAAGATACATCTACACAAAACTCTTCGACATTGAGTCAGTAAGAGAGTATGAGTATACGAGAGTATCCTTTCTTTGAGAAATACTGGAATACTGGCTGTATTTAAAAGACTTTTGGACCAAAGGTCAAGTGATAAGATTGGTAATGTGATATCAAATTAGTAAAATAATGACTTACCTTAATTAAATGATAATCATAATAATAATGTGTCAACATACCTCTTATATCAAATGTTTTGTAAATATATGGTATTAAAAAATATGATGATATAATCAGACTACTGAAATTTGATACGATTACCGTTAACATAATTAAGAATATTTGGTCTTGAAGGAGTATCTTATAATATTTCTTCTATATTATTGAGGCTTAGTAAACTTTATTGGACTGTATTATATATATATATATATATATATATATATATATA
>Ga0099822_1010682_pt1 | contig 11336 bp, 7 predicted proteins | sample CowpeawhiteBW_FD_76839 | JGI IMG/M metagenome (GOLD analysis project Ga0099822, IMG submission 76839) | Root nodule microbial communities of legume samples collected from California USA - Cow pea white BW | ecosystem: Host-associated > Plants > Roots > Nodule | place: USA: California | collected... | reverse complement strand
TAAAAAATATAAAGTGTGTATATATATATATATATATATATATATATATATAGTTACTTAATTAATTATGAAGATTTTAATAATTTAAACGGGAATGGAGATATGGCGGGGACGGGTATTATGACGGGGATATGTACATCCCCATACCCATCCCCATACCCAATTGAAAAAGTCAGGGATTCCCCATACCCATACCCATACCCAGTCAATGCAGGGATTCCTCGTCAAACCGGGGACGGGTTCGGGCAATACCCACGGGGACGGGTTTATTTGCCATCTCTAAATGGAGCGGGGCGGGGCGAAGACGGGTTTCGCTATCCCATACTTATTCTTTTTGAAAAGATTAATCCACATCTTCATACCTGAACCCAATGAATATCAAATTTTTTGTCTCATCTTCATCCCCACCGAGTAACGGGTATATACTTGTACCCATACTCGTACTCGCTTTCTTACTTTTCAATATTAATTAATTAATTTTTATAAAATAAAAAAATTATGGTAAAGGACATAATATAATCAAATATTCAATATTAAAAGATAGTTGTTTCTTCATTATCAAATATATTTAGAAATAAGTTATAATTGTATACATTTCACATTAGAATACCAAATAAAATTTAATGAGAATTAAAACATTTATTAAATTTGCAAACATTAATGAAACTTAGTTGATAAAATTTAAAAATATTTTTTATAAAAATACAAAAGGAAAACAAATATTTAATTTAAAATATATTTTAAAAGTTTGTTTACTTCAATTTTTTAAATTTTAATAAATCTCTTATTTATACACTAATAAAAGTTATAATACATCAGTTAATCAAAATCACTCAAAGAACAAAGATTAAACTAATAATAACACAATTTTAACATAGATCTTGTATCTTTTGAACATCAATATATGTTGGATGGTGATAAAAAGAAATTCATAGCAATTACATTAACTTTTTTATATTGTAGTAAATAAAATATATTTATACAATTATAATGACAAAATTACAGTATGATAATGAGTTAGAAAATAAAAAAATAACTATATAAAATATATAAAAATAGTATTCTACATATAATCAAGAAATAAAAATATTAAAAAATTATCAAATGTGTGTCTCAAAAACAATTTGAGAGACTATTGAATGAAATCGCACAAAGAAAAAATAAATGTATAATTAAAGGTATGATAAAATGAATAATACTTTAGAAATCTAAGAAAACTTTTCAATTATAAACATAATCAATGGTTGAGAAATAACGAAATATGTTTTAGCAAAACAAAATAGTTCTTCAAATGAAATAAAAATTAATAATAATAAAGGAAGAAGATAAATTATTTATATTACCTAGTAAATGAAAGAATTATGTTATTGAATACTTAGATTGAGAGGGTTAAACATTCTCATATGAAAGGAAAATATGCAGTAAATAAAAATATTAAAAAAAATAGAAATATTCAAATGTGAGACAAAAAATATTTAATTGACATACACCAGTTGAACATAATTACATAAAGGTTAAGATAAGATGAAAAATATATTGGAGATGTGAATGAATTTTATGACAAACCAAACAATTAAAAGAAATAAAAAATAGTAAGTGTAATAGTATATATATATATATATATATATATATATAAAAGTTTACTTAATTGACTATGAATATTGGGGACAAGTATTATGGCGGGTATGGGGACGAGGACAGGACGGATATGTACATCCTCATACCCAATTGAAAAAGTTAAGATTCCTCATACCCATACCCAATCAATGCGGGGTTTTTCGTCAAAACAAAGACGGGTTTGAACAATACCCATAGGGACGGGTTTGTTTACCATCCCTAAGTAGAAGTACCAGATGAAATAGAAGGTGTGGAATGCTTATGATCCTTGAAACTACTATGATGCTCTTTACAAATTTTAGGAGTTTGATTTTGCTTCTTTTTATACTTATCCTTTTCACACAAGTTACAATATATATCATCATTAATACTTTTTTTTTTTTAAAAGTTCTCCTCTTTTAAATTGGGATTCCACTTTGTAAATAAAATTTCCAAAAACTAATACTTATACGACACTATTATCTCTTTGATATCTTCATTAAGATCACTCTTAAACTTAGTTATTTTAGCTTCATTCACTCAAGAAAATCATCCATTAATAACTAATTTTAGTAACAAAAAATTGTTCGTCACTATAGTGACAAATTTAAATACAAATTTATAAAATAAAAATTATTGGTTATTAATATAGTCATTATTATGAATTAAAAGTTATAATTTGTCTTTAAAATGGTTTCTAAAACTTATTGGAGAGCTAAACGTTGGTTCTTTTCACTTTGTGAAGTTACCTAGTGATGTTAACTGTCCTCTCTTTGAAAGCTTCTTTGTTACAATATTTTGATTTCTAATAAGGAGATATTTAGATGAAGTAATTAGAAGTTGTTAGTGTAATTGTAATAACAAGGAGTTATTTGTATACTTACGATGGGTTTTTTTTACCCTATTGGTGCAATTTTATTTCAATATTACAAAAGTAGTGCAGAATTTGAAAAAATTTCAATCAAAGTTAAGTATGGAAAGATGGAACGACTTTATTATAAAAAAGTTGTACCAATAAAAGACGACTTCACCTTAATTAAATTAAAGTCATGCTAAAACAAAGAGATTTAACTATAAAAGATGAAGTCTTTACATAATCAGACAATTTTAATTAAATTTCTTATACAAAATCGTGTTGGAAAACACAATTATTCTCGATTCATCTTAATAATAGTTGGTCCAAAGCGATTTAAAGTCTCGGATTAACATAAACTTACATTTATTCATCATTAAAGGAGAATATATTAATGTATTAATCTATAACTTTTATATTAGAAAAAGAAAAAGAAAGTAAAAACAAAAATAGCAACATAAAAACTGATTAAAGATCTACGGTACACAATATGCACAAAATGATCCTTGTTAAATTGGGTTTAATAATATCTTTCAATTCATTTATGTATGAGTCACTCAAATTAAAATTTTAATATTAATTTTTTTTCTATGGTAATAAAAAGTAAAATATATCAATAATTATTATACTGAATTAATTATTTATCCTATTAATTTTATTTTTACATTATTATTTTTGACTATTTATCAAACTAATTTTATTTATACATTATTATTCTTGAAATGGACTTGGTATTGTTAACCTCATTATCATTACAATGTTTTTTTCTTATCATTTACTTCTTATCTTATCTGGATTTCTATTCTTCATTACTCTGCTCTCTGCTGGATATTGCTAGCATTTTACTAATAAATAAATTAGTTAACTAATAGGTTTGAATGAATGAAATAGTTAACTAATACAATTTTTTTTAAATAATAAAATATCAGTAATTAATAGTGATAAAATATTTATATTATAAAATAAATAAAATTTGGGATAAATATACTTCTATAATTAAAATTATTTTTATCAATAAAATTTAAATGAATTAATTAATTAATTAATTAACATAAAAAATAGAGGAATAAAAATATATTAATAATTAAGAGTAATAAAATATTTATATTATAAAAGAAAGAAAATTTTAAATAAATATTTTTTTTTATAATTAAGATTACTTTTATCATTAATGGATTTAAATGAATCAAATAACTAATTAACACCAAAATTAGAAGATTAATAAGATATCAATAATTAATAATGATAAAAATCTTATATAATAAAGGAATTTTTTTAAACAAATGTTTTTTATATAATTAAAATTATTTTTATAAATAATAGATTTGAATAAACGAATTTATTAACACAAAAAATTAGAAGAATAATAAACTATCAAAATGAATAGTGATAAAATTCTTATATTATAAAAGAAAAAAAAATTAGAATAAATATTATTATATAACATAAAAATTGTAAGACTAATAAGATATCAATAATTAATAGTTACAAAAATCTTATATTATAATAATAAGATATCATTAATTAATAGTGATAAAAACCTTATATTATAAAGAAAAAAATTAGAATAAATATTTTCCTATAATCGAAATTAATTTTATTGAATGAATGAATGAATTAATTAACTAATATATGTAAGTAAATATATGTATATGTACCCTTCAATCAAAATGAATTAATTAAGTTGACAAAAACATTATTTGAAATTACAAGGAAATGTACTCTATTACTAAAAACCAGTTTCATGTTTAATAAACGTAAGTGTCTATTATTCCGAGACTTTAAATTATTTTCGGCCAACTATTAGAATGAATTAAGAACAGTTTTATATCTTCCAATTAATTCCGTGATATTAATGTACGAGTGGAGAGAAATGAGTCAATCAATAATAATTGCCATTAGATGAAAACTTCTAACAATAAATATATAATATGTTTAATAATTCTCCACGTTGAAGCGGTTAAATAATGCAAGACTTTTATTTTTAGGATAATACTAAAGTCGTACTATAATCATACGATTTTGCTTAGATAATTTAATTAAAATCATCTTATTATGTGACCCAATTATGCGACGACTTTTATTTTACTTAATTAAGGTGAAGTCGTCTTTCACTGTACGACTTCTTTATAATTAAGTTGTCTCATCTTTTCACGATTTGTTGTTGGTTGAAATTTTTTTAAATTTTGCATCACTTTTGTAATATTAAAATGAAATTAAGGTAAACAAACTTTTAATATGTGACTACTAGTAAAACATTTTAATAAATTTCTTTGAGGGAGTACTAAATATATTTCATGAGTTTGGGTGAAACACTATAAATGTGTTACGTTGTTTTGTTTAACTAGTAAACAATTTATCACTTATGAAAAAGAGTTTAGGACTTTATTCAACTTCCCTTATACAGCCAACTACTTTTATGAAAGGTTCACAAAATTCACAAGCTATCCAAAATTATACCAATTGGAAGAATGATGCATACTAATGTCACATATTTTTGTACACATATTTATAGATTTATTATTCATTGATAACACTTTTCATTTGTCTCATTTTATGTTTTAATTTTACATACGAAAAACATGTGATTTGACATTAAGACTTTGTTCATTAAGATTACTCAAAAATTGCATATCTTGGTCCTCTTATTTTATTTGAGTTACAATTGAAAGAACACTACACATAGAAACAAACACAAATAGAAACAAGTCTAAAGTTATCAAATTCATCTCACATAATTATAAGTTTAGTAAAGGTTAAATTACTCTTTTAATCCTCTTATTTGTTATGTAATTTTAAAATGATCCTTTAATTTTTTGTTGTCTCAATTTAGTCCTCATATTTTTAAAATTGACTCAATTTAGTCCTCAAACTTAACAACATTAAAATCAGTAACGAAATAGTGACATGAATTCAAAACACCAATGAAAGAGATGGGAAGAATGAATTTAGGAACCTTGCCAACAATTAGGGTTTCATGATTCACACTTCTACACAAAAATACCCCTTTTCTACTTATGTCACGTCAAATTGCTCCTTCTTAAAAACCCTGACACGTATCAGTAGAATTTTGTCACCTTAGTATTATTTGAACGACATTTGTTTAAATTAAACAGAAATGAATAAATTGAGTCACTTTTGAAAACATGAGAACTAAATTGAGACAACAAATAATTGAAGGACCATTTTGAAATTACTTAACAAATAAGATGATTAAAACAATAATTTAACCTTTAGTAAAACATTCAATGATAGAAAGATCTCTTGTTTGAGCGTTGAAGAGTTCATCAATTCTAATATATGTCAAACCCTGAAATATCGAGACTTTAAATCATTCAAAATATATTTTTCTTTGTCCACCCACAAGATACTTTGCTGAATCGATGCTGAAACAAAGTGAATTATTCAAGACACAACCCTGTTATTGAATCAACACCAAGCATAATACAAGCATTCCATTTTATTTGGTTCAATCTTGTTTCCATCAACAATTTCAACTTTACTTTTTGCACTAAAAGCAGTGACCATTGATCTGATCCAATAATTGTAATTGTTACCATCAACAATAGGAGAAACTATGTAGTAGAATTTTTACTATGATGTATATATAGACAACTATGCTCAAAAGATGTTTTTTGAAAGGAAAATGATAAACTGACTCCATATTCTGACCCCTTTTTTGACTCCATGAGATGGCATGCGTAGGTGGCTTTTATTTTTTAAATTAAAATTAATTTTATAAAACCATTTTAGATGCAGACGTGGCTTTTACTCGAAAATTTGAACAGTTTCTCTTTTCTCTCGCGCACTCACTCGTAGTTTCTCTTCTCACCCCCTTCTCTCCGCGCACTCGTAGTTTGACTTCTCACTGGCAATGAGTGGTTCGTCTGGCGAAGGGTTTTTTACTCGAAAATTTGAACAGTTTCTCTTTTCTTCCGCGCACTCACTCGTAGTTTCTCTTTTGACCCCCTTCTCTCCGTGCACTTGTAGTTTCTCTTCTCACCGGCAACGACAATGGTTTTTGGAGTGGTTCGTCTGACGAAGGAAGATAGCAAAAGGCGTTGAGCACAGAAGATAGCACAGTGTGGCGGAATCTCTCTCGCGGCTAAACCTTGAAAGGGTTAGGGTTTGCGAACGATGGGGGTTTGTTGACGACGGGGGTTTGTTCACGATGGGGTTTTGTTAACGACAGGCGTTTGCTGTGAAAGGGAGTTATGACGAAGCATCTCCTCCATTGGGTTATGGTTGTTCAACAATTGTTTTCAAAGGTTGCAGGTCTACGAACGACGGTGGTTGTACGAGATTAGAGGTATGACGATTTTTTTTTCTATTTATTGTGTTAGGGTTTGTTTTAGTGTTTAACCGACCCAAAGTTTTGATTTTTTGCATTTGAAGTAGATGATTGTTCATTGTTGGGTTTACTTTGGATGTGAAATTAGTCGAAGTAGAAGTAGAAGTAGCTTTTTAATCAACCAAGTACTTTGATAGGTGCATGAACATTAGTTTTCTGAATAGGTTGATTAAAAATGTCTTTTTTTTTATGATGACCTGTGTGCACAAAAGTGATGACCTGTGTTACATTATTTGCAAGCATGTGGTATGACTTAATTTTTTGAACTCTCATACTATAGCAGTCAGTACGTGTTTTTAGGGTGATTCACTTTGGTTAATCTGTGTTGATTTGTAATTATTTCCTTCATGTGGTTCCATCCACAAGTGGATTAAAAATGTCTGATTTGTTGGTGATGACTTGTGTGCACACAAGTGATGATCTGTGTTGCATTTTTTACAATCATATGGTACCACTCAATTTTTTGAACTTCCATATTATACCAGTCAATAATTATTTATGGGGTGATTCACTTTGGATAATCTGAGTTGATTTGTAATTATCTCTTTGATGTGGTTTCACAGCCAAGTTGATTACACTTGTATGATTTATTGGTGATGACCTGTTTGCTCACAAGTGATGACCTGTGTTGAATTTTTTTGAAAGCATGTGGTATGACTCAATTTTTTTATCTTTCATGTCACACCAGTCAATAGTTGATTATGGGGTGATTAAGTATGGGTAATATGTGTTGATTTGTAATTATTTCTTTCATGTGGTTTCATACCTAAGTGGGTTAAACATGTCTGATTTGTTGGTGATGACTTGTGTGCACACAGGTGATGACCTCTGCTGCATTTTTTCAAAGCATGTGCTATCACTCAATTTTTTGAACTATCATACTATACTAGTCAATACTTGTTTATAAGGTAATTCACTTTGGATAATCTTTGTTGATTTGTAATCGTCTCTTTGATGTGGTTTCATACCCAAGTTGATTACACTTGTATGATTTATTGGTGATGACCTATTTGCTCACAAGTGATGACTTGTGTTGAATTTTTTGAAAGCATGTGGTATGACTCAATACTTGTTTATGGGATGATTAGCTTTGAGTAAACTGTGTTGATTTGTAATAATGTCTGTCATGTGGTTTCATACTCAGGTTGATTAAACTTGTCTGATTTTTTTGTGAAGACTTGTTTGATTTGTTGGTGATGACTTGTTTCCACACAAGTGATGACCTTTGTTGCATTTTTTACAAGCATGTTATCAATCAATTTTTTTTATCTTTCTTGTTATACCCGTCAATACTTGTTTATGAGGTGATTAACTTTGGTGCATCTGATCAAGTTATAGTTATATGTGTTCCTTTGTAGATATATGTTTGATGAATTTCAATGAACTTGGTATGTTATTTAGGAATTTTAAGTAAGATGTCTAGTAAACGTCAACGCAAATGTAGTCCGGAAGCAGGCAATAAAGGGAAGAAGACGAAGGTGGTGAAAAATGTTGATCAGGTATATTTGGAATCATTATGTGATATAATTTTTTTTATTATTTATAATAAATAATATTTTTTATGGTACTATAGGTGCGAATTGTGCATAGGTGCGAAAGCAAGTACATTGTTGAAGTAAACAATGTACTCAAAGACACCCACCGTAAGTGGACTCAGGCAACACCATTTAGATGGTGTTTGGAGGTGGACAACGCGTTGGAAATAAATTGTCCTTTGTTGAGGGAAGTTTTGCATAGATGGGTTCCACAAGGGGAATACATTCGTGTAGGTCAGCATTTGGTAGGGTTATCAGTTTATGATGTTTGTATATGCCTAGGTCTTAGTATGGTTGGTAAATGTGTTGAATTTGATGTTGATGTAAGTGGGGTAGTATGTTCATTGTTTGAGAAGAAACCAATCACCTTGTGATACATAATTAACAAGATTAAGAACTTAGTGGTTAGTGATGATGATGATGTAGACAATGCTTGTAGGTTGTACTTGTTACTTTTTTTTAGTGTCTTTTATTTTCCTAGGACCTCTAGGACAGTGAGCAATATGCCTTTCAAAGACTTAGACAACCTTGACAACTTAAGCGACTATAACTGGGTAGAGTCATTTCATAGTTTTTTTATCTCTGCTCTGAATCGTGGATGTAAGGTTGTACGAGAAAAGATAAATACTCGTAGCCTTAACTTAGCTGGATCTGTTGTAGTTGTTCAGGTAATTATTCTTTTCATAAGCTTTATTTTCGTTATGCATTATTATAATTTTTTGATTTGTTCATCATTGTTATAGGTTTGGGTTGCTCGTCGTCTTGGCTTAGAAAATGTAGAGGGTGAGGTTCAATTTCCAAGATTTCTGTGGTGGCCCTCGGTGAAGGTTAGGACACCTAATATTGAGTCTGCTTTTGAAAAGAATAAGGTTTTATTTGAGTTGTCTTGTTTGTATATGTTTGGTTAAATTTGGTTTTATTAAGAAATGTGTTTAAAAACAATTTTTTTTATTTGTAGATTGTGTTGGGTTAGGCCTTAAGTGTAGAGGAGAAGAACAACCCAATAGTTCAAAATGTAGTTCATATTGAGGACCAATACAGTGTTAAAAATGATGGCATTGAGGGTGTTTGTCATTCCAAAGAGCAAGTGGATTTGGAAGAAAAATTTAAAAAACATTAAAGGATAATTCTGGACATGAAAGAACAAATAAAGAAGATGCGTAATGAATTCTTTGATGCTCCTGAACCTGACTCCTGTGCAGCTAAAGGAAATGATGTTTATGAAGAAGAGGGTTGGGGAAGATAATTTCAATGGCATTTTGCATGGCCTTGCATTGATCAGTGACAATTCCTTGTGGGGCTTTATTTTCCCTGCATCGCAACCAACTTTGAAATAGCCACACAAATGTACAAGTGTCTTCAGCACATAGATGCCCACACCCTAATAAGATTGATTGACCATGGTGCTTAACACCTACAAATGGTGCAAAAGGCATATCATACTTATTAGTTAAGTATGTGGTGTCGAAGGACACAATGTCACCAAAATTTGCACATGCAGCCCGACTCCTTCCATCTGCCCAAAATATATTGATAATGCGATTATCTGCATCAACATCAATTTCAAAAAAGAAGTCTTTGTTCAACTCCCTCATACTGGAAAAGTGGTTTAATAAAGCTTGTATGTCACCTTCCTTCCCTAAAGGGCGTCGTTGTTGACCAATATAGTTTCTTGTGTCTCTTTCGACAAAATGTAAGTTCTCAAACCCCCCTGCATCACACACCAAAGAACGAAAGCTCTTGTGAATACGCACACCCGTTTCGTCTTTTATGTCAAGGGTTCTTTTGGCTTGCATATTCAACTTCCTATTCCCACGAATTAGTCTTGACTTGGAAGGACTTACGTCATGATTGTGTTCATGGACCACACTGCTAATCATCCATTTATCTTCTCTTCTAACCACAGTAATGCGCGCAGGACATTGTTTTCTTTGTGTGGGTAGTGTCTTCATTTCAGGTGGTATGGAGGACACACACTTTCCCTCCCGCGAACACACTAATTTGAAGTAACATAATTGATTGTCATCGTCTTTTCTTGAAGTTCTGATTCTTGTCCCGAAACCACTTCTAATAGTGTATTCTTTGTAAAATTTCTTGACGTCGTCAACACTATCAAAATATATTTCAACACAGTGAGAAACGACATCCTCATAGTGCTTTTCGTTGTCTTCCTTATGAATGCCTTCCTCGTCCAAGATAGTTCCACTATCCTAATCTTCTTCTAATAAATTGATGTCCACCAAACCTATTGCGTTGTTTTCTTGTAAGTAATCCATCTACGAGTAATCCATACAACTCCCTTAGGTTGGAAAACATTTAACACATACTCATCTCATTTCTAATGTCGCAACGTATATAGTAGGACAAAGTTACATTTTATGGTCATTTTAGTAAGTTTCCTTTGAAAACCATACCACATGACCTTACTATAGAAAGTATTAAAAACATTCATTTTTTAACAACGAAAAAAAATATATTAGGTTTTAGGTTTTCTAGTTATGTATTCACCTTCAAACAACGTCTACCACAACAGTACTTACCTCGACTCGTTGGACGGGTTTATATGCAACTTCTTTGTGCAGGTGCGAAATGTTAGGTTCAACATTTATTGTGTTTTGCTATGGTTGGTTTCTCCTGTATTCAAAGCAAATTTATTTTGAAGAAGGAGGTTGGACGAAGTAAAAGCCATTTAATGATCTCTCTGTGTGATGGGTGAGAAGCAATGTAACAGGGCACACTCTTTCAAAGAAAGCAAAATGAGAAAGCTTTAAATTTACCGTGTTCAAAAAGCAATTGAAGGGCATATTGGTCATTTGGGGTTATGTTTTATAGTCTATAAAAGTTTCCTGATGTTACCAATCCTTCTACTTGAACTACACATATGTAGGGGCATTCTTCAATTATCGCACACCACCTTGGTCATTATCTACGTTAAAATATCATTGCCTCACCATTTTTTTTTTGTCTTTCGTTTTAGGTATTAAGTGCAAAAGTTGAAACC
>Ga0099822_1010670_pt1 | contig 11343 bp, 5 predicted proteins | sample CowpeawhiteBW_FD_76839 | JGI IMG/M metagenome (GOLD analysis project Ga0099822, IMG submission 76839) | Root nodule microbial communities of legume samples collected from California USA - Cow pea white BW | ecosystem: Host-associated > Plants > Roots > Nodule | place: USA: California | collected... | reverse complement strand
TTTTTTTTTTCTTTTTCTTTTACTAAACTAGAACAAGAGACGTAAAATGAAATGGGGTTATAATAAAAGAAAGAAAAATAGTATAATAATAATAAAATTATAATAAAAATAAAAATAATAAATTGAAAAAGAAAAATAAAGAGAAAAAAAATTAAAAATTAAATTAAATTAAATTAACAAAATAAAATAAAATAAATAAATAATGATAATAATAAAATAAGATAAACATAGATATTTATTCTTTCTCAAACTAAAACATATTTTTTACCTTTTTTATTTTAGTATTTATTTATTTATTTTTTTCAATTGAACTTTAATTAATTTGTTTCTATTATTATTTTTATCAATGTTACTCGGACGAAATTGGGTGTTGACAATGATGCTAATGTTACTTGCACCAAAATGAGAAATGTTGCATTGTCAACTAATATTATTGTATGATTCGATTTATATTGTATTTACTTTTGTGATAGTTGGTATATTTCTTAGTTGGAACGTATTAGGGAGAAGATAATGGGAGACGTTGAAGGCTAGAAGTATGTGTATATGCGTGCCACTTGCATTTACTTTTCAAGCCATTTGGTATTGCATTTGTCACTACTTTTGCAGTTTACTTCTTTTCTAACAACCTTCATTATGGAAGGTACTTGGACTAAATTCTCATTTATTTGTTGACCCAGACGTATATTTTTAAACAATTATGAAAAATTTTGTTCATTGATTTATCTACTAACCATTAAAAAAAAGTGCAGTGTGATAGGAACTTGGAATGGGGTATTATACAGTAATGTATGGACAAGTCAAAGAAAATGAAGAAGAGACAAGTAGTGGCGATAGCTCAGATTCCTTCGTAAGAAGATACCTCTTCTGCAACGAAAGATGGAAGTGTGACCAGAATTTTGAAAGATTGTAGAGACAGAGAAGAAGTCACCTTACGTAAAGAATCTTCCTTAGTATCATATAGTTTCAATTTGATTATGATACAAATGTCTCTCATGCAGTAAATACTTCAATTATAATTAACTCCAATTGTTTGTAAATCATGAAACATGGAAGTAAGACAAAAACAAGGTGGTTGAAACCATTGCATTGTGGCTGTACAAAATATTCGTTTGTGTATACAAATACAGTGCACATGTATATTAGGTGTATGAATTTTGGATAGATGAAATTTGATATTATGACTACATAAAAGAAGACATTAAATTAGGCAAAGACTTTAAAAATCGAGCACACTAAAAGAGTTTGTATCAATAGTAGTTTTGCGTGTACTAATATAATTATGATGGGTCATTTCCACACAAAATTTAAACAAACTTAAAAGTTTTGAATTAAATTAAACTGAGTGATAGGGATACTTGGTTGAACCCAACGGGGATCGTTGTTATCATTAAAAACTTATCAAAATTTTAAGACTTTATGTAGGAAAAGAACACTATACAAATAAACTGCCTTTATATGTACAATTATGTATCTTTTTTGGTGTGAGATTTTGTACAAATAACAGTGCTCATTGAATTCTTTTAGTTAGGAAACCATAAAATGGTTGAACCCAATGGGGTATAGTCGTTTTCATTAAAAATTTAACCTTACGGAAAAAATGAACACTATAAAAATAAATTATCTTTATGTGTACAATTATGTGTCTTTCTCGGGATGAGATTTTGTACATATAACACTACACATTGAATCTTTCATTTAGGAGACCTTTAAATGGTTGAACCCACTAATAGGGTATAGTCATTCTCATTAAAAAGTTTACAAAGTCCTACCATTGAATAAGATAAGAAAAGCATTAAAATGCCTTACGTAGAAAAGAAAACGTTTAAAATAAATTGTCTTTACGTGTACAACTATATGTCTTTCGCGGTGTGATATTTTGTATAAATAACACTACATATTGAATTTTTAATTTTTCAATCAGGACACCACTTAATCTTTGCACCCAATGAGGTATAGACATTGTTGCTAAAAACTTTACCAAAATGAAGTATCAATTCAAATACTGATTGTAGAGGTTAAAAACTTTTATACGAGTATGAAATAAAGAAACACTTATAAATGAAACTGCCTTTACATGTACAATTATGTGTCTTGCTCTTTGTAACATTTTGTATACATTAAAATGTACATTGAATATCAAAGTTTCTTAGATGTGTTAATAATGAGATACTGACCACAATTTTCGCTCTATGAAATTGACAAAATATCATAAAATATCAAAATATAGAAAGTCATTTGGCATGTGTTACTTAAATGGTCGTGCTTAGGTAGTTCACATAACACGGTAAATGGTTATTTCCAATACGCTAATCATTTTCAATAATTGCTTGACCAATTCAACGTTCATTGATACCAGAAAACACACCAATTACTGTTAACACAATAACACAGTAACAACAAACTTAAATGGCTTTCTGTGTACGACTATCTATTTTTTTCTTCATAAGATTTTGTACACATGGTCATGGTCATGGTCATTAAATAAGGCACAACATTTGGCTTTCTACGTACAACTATCTGTTTTTTTTTCTTCCTAAGATTTTGTACACAGTCGTGCCCATTAAATTAGGCACTTAACTTTCTTTTTCTTCATATGATTTTGTTCACATAGTTGTTCTCATTCAATTAGGCACAACATTGGTTACTCCCTAATGTGCTATTAATTATTAATTTAAGGCTATCTTCATATCTCAATGTGATTAATGAACGTAAGTGTCTTTTTGTGTACAAGTATCTGTCTTTTTTTTTTGTAAGATTTTGTACACATGAACATGCTCATTAAATTAAGTAGTTCCCACAAGTTACTCTCATTATACTATTAATTTTCATTAATTGCTTGACTAAGTCTACCACTAACAAACTTATATGCACCTCACTACGCCAAAATCAATATTATATGCACCTCACTATGCCAAAATGCTCAATAGAAAACATTTTTTTTCTAATAGGTAGCATTTTATCAAACAACTATAACAATCAATCAAAAATCTAACCAAATATTTTTTTATTAGCAAAAAAATTTATTAATAATAGAGCACTTGGGTACTTTAACCCTTATACAAGACTATTTACAATATATATATATATATATATATATATATATATATATATATATATATATATATAAAGAAGAACACAACAACAAATCAATCAAAACACCTGAGTTGTTCTTCTAATAAAGTTTCTACGTTTTTCCACTTGTGGTCCCTCTCAATGCAAATACCATATGCCTCCTTCCTTTCCTTGCATCCATTGACGCTTTGTTGTTGTAACTTCATATTAATCGTCTCACTACAACATGTTATTGATATCTTCATTTCAACCTCAATCAGTGTTAATTCACTTATCTATATTCGTGCGCATCTTAAGAATTAAAGTTAAGGAAGGTTGAATTGTCGTAGACACGGTCCTTGCAAGGTAGAAAAACACTTTTCAATTATCTATAGGGTGAATAAATACCCTGGGTTAACTCCAAGAGAAATAACAAACTTAACTCCATTTCTATGTTACTATTTTCTTTAAAAGATACTAGACACTCATACAAAAAATAATAGAGTACAAACTACCTAAAACCATAAAATTTGCATCCAAAAAAACACATAATTTATCTTACACACAATCATGAAGTAGTAACATAATGATAATAAATCTATTCAGAGTATCACATAGAAGCATGCTCTAAATTCATTAATAGGTAAATAAGAAACTTCCTAGACAATAAGCAAAAGGCCAATCTGGCAAGCCTCCAAGCAAACAAATGCCTAAACCAACTCTTCCAAGGTCATTATAGTCCTCTTTAGACAGAAAATTTAATTCACCAACTTCTAGCATTAAATAATGTCGATCAATTGTCCATTAAAAATGTTACTCGCTGTTACTCAAAACCCATTACAATTATGACACAATCAAACCTATAAGCAAGACCTATAGAAGCATGTTGTAGAAGCTAGATAGTACTACTTTCAACACCTCTCCCTATATCAATAGATGGTGTTAGGAAAATTTGTTATGTATCTTACATGTGTTGTAGTGATTGGGACAACACCAGAGGGATCCATAAAAAAATGCTTATCATCTCGAAGATCTGTAGACAAATCATGCACTTTTAGTTGCCAAATCATTCCAACTCTAGATATGAATTGGCAAAAAATGTTAAAAGCAACATTAACCACAGGTAGAAATTTAACTGTGAATCAATATCCAAGCAAGAGTAGAAATTGTGGTGTTTGTTATGTTCCATCAATAAAAAAATTACACAAAACTTTTATGAAAATTGTACTGATTGCCTTTTCTTCAAACAGACCATATCAAATTAGAATTCACACAAAAACATTTCATACTTTAAGTCATTACAAGAATAAAAAAACTAAGAAGCAAATGTCACAAAAAATGCAACAAATTAGAATATACATGATGTGATTGGGTAATAAATAAATTGATACAATGCGTCTTTTGACGTTGAAAAAGGAAAACTATTAGAGCCTTTAAATAAGCAGGAAGTTCTTACAGTAACATATCATATTGGCTAAATAATAGCATATGCCAATCCGTTCAACAAAAGGTGGGGTTAAATGCTTACCTAACTTGGTTCCAATGCAAATTATTGGAACATCAGGGACATAATACCTTAGTTTAGGGATCCCCTAACAAAAGAAATAAAAAGAAAACTTCATTACTTATATTATAATAAGTGCACAAATTGATTTAATGGAAACCATCTTAACTAAATTTTTAACATGGAAGAAAAAAAAAACAAACCTTCTTAGCAATATTTTCATAGCTAGCCTTGCTTATGAGAGAAAAGGCAAGTTAAAAACATCAGCTCCGCGATAGCTCAAGGGTCTTAGTCTATTATAATCCTCTTGACCTAAATCAAACAATATGTTAAATCACAATAAACAAACACTATGCAGAAAACAATACTAAATTCCACATAAACTAAATTAGTAGCAATGTTACCAACAATATCCCATAAACCCAAATTTACGGTGATTCCATCCACAATGACATCATCACCATCAGATATCAGACAACAATAAAAAACCGAATGACAAAAACCCTAAAAATAAACAACCAGCAAAATAGAAATAAAGGGTTCAATGAACGACACAACTACCACACCATGCGATTGATAAGGAAAAGTGAAGAACTTACCTTCACCAAACGAAAAACTTTGACTGTTTTCGGTGGATGAGATTTGAGCGACGATGAAGGACGGAAAAGAAAGGAAAATTGTTGAACATTGAGAGAAAACTTTAGTGCAAATGAATTTCCTTACTTTACTTAGGGTTGGGCGACCACGAATGAGGTAAACAATTTCCTTTGTTTCACATGCACCTCATGACTTCCAGACTCCACCACTAATTCCAATTACCACATCATAGGAGTTCAAAATAATTGAAAATTGAAAAATGTAATGACATATCACGTGAGACTTTAACAGGTAAAATAAAGGTCAAATTTTGAAAGTCATTTTATCATTATCCATATTGAAAATATTAAAAAGCATATTTTTCTTACACGCAACACAAGGTAAATATACAATTAAGGAAAGGTTCACATGAAGGGGTTCCCCATGAAAAGCATATCATTTCCTCTTATTACTAGAAATGAATGATGATCCTTGGTCTCCAAGCTTTGTTGCGTCCTCCTTGTTTTTCGTAATGGTTATAATTTTTTTTTCAAAACCTAACTAAATCGCGAGAATCATAATCATAACAATAAGGACTCACAATTAAAATAAAAGATAAAAATAAAAGGAATAATATCGATAATAGACAAAAAAATGTAATTTAATTAAAAGAAAAACAAATTATATACTCTTTCTCCCGTTTGAAAGAAAATATAATGACAACTTCTCTTTTGAAAATAGTAAAAACAAATACAAAGAGAACTTTAAAAGAAAACTAACATTCTCTCTTAATTTTTTTTCTCAAACACCAAAGCAAAATGAAAGAAAAGGAAAGGACTATGGGATGCGTTCATAAGGAAACACCTGACTCCTTTTATAACATGAAAAGTAAGTCCAAGGTAAGTTTCAACCAATGTGGGACTTCTCAAGGTAAGTTCCTACCAATGTGGGGCTTATCTTCTCACACTCTCCCACTTGAAGAAGATTTTGATTAAATTAATCAAATCTTCACACCATACTTTATTATTTGCCATCATGTTATTAATTCTTCTGATAAGTCGTCGTGGGATCAAACTCGCATAAAGTTGCCAATGCTAACCAACTTTTTCATAACATTTTCTAGGCTTTCATTGGTGTGAATCTTCTGCATATCCACACTCGCCTCCTCAACTACTTCTCGAAAAATGTGATAACGTAGACCTATGTGCTTTGTCCTAGAATGAAAGGCAGGATTCCTTGCAATCTGCAAGGGACTTTGTCCCAATATACAACAAGCTTTTGATGTTTGTACTTGAGTTCCTCCATCAACCTTTGAATCCAAATAACTTCTTTACAAGATTTAGTAGCTGCCACGTACTCAGCTTCTGTATTAGACAAAGTTACAACAACTTGTAACTTGGATAACCAACTTATTGAACCTCCTACAAGTGTAAATATCCTTTTATTAATATCACTTTCAAAATTGGAATCGACACAACCCTTGACAACTAATTTTGATCCTTCAAAACATAACACAACATCTAAGGTTCATTTGGTGTATGTAAGGATCCTCTTAACAATACTCCAATGCTCTCCACCCGGATTTGCCACGAACCTACTAACCAGCTCCACTACTTGTGTAATGTATGGTCTTGTATAAACTATAACATACATAAGGCTATCCATCGCCAATGCATATAATACTCAAGACATCTCCGTACTATCGCTTCACTACTATGACTCATACTTGAGGATAACTTACAATTGATAAGAAATGAGGTAGAAATTGGTTTGCAATATTGCATGTTGAAGCGCCACAAGATTTTAAATAAGTAATTCTTAGTGAATTTGCATCCCTAAAATCTTGTTTATTGGTCCCAAGTCATTCGTATCAAACTCCCTACACAACTTTGCCTTTAATTCTTAGATTCGAGCTTTGTCGAGGCCAACCTCTAATATGTCATCCACATACAACAAAATGATAAAATCATCCTTACCAAACCTATTGTAATAAGTACAATGGTCTAAACATAGTTTGTTGTAACCAAGGCCAATGAGGGAATCTCTTGCACGAACACTTGGGCGTCCACTTTAAATCGTACTTGTTCAACTTGCAAACCAAGTTTTCTTGTTCTTTAAAGCCTTCTGGTTGAAACAACATTTCATCCTTACTAATAATAACCTAATGGGTAGTGGGTGTTAGTATTGAAATGGTGATTTAAGCCAAGAAGGGAGAAAGGGAGGGGGAGGGGTTGAATTGGCTATATAAAACTTTTTTGAAAGCTTAAAACCCTTTTTTATTAAATCAAATAGACCATAAAATTTGAATGTAAGAGTTGCAGGATAGTACACTTTCAATTGGTCAAAAATAAATAGTAGATTAATATGTTCATATACCTATGAATTAGTAGATTAAAATTTCAAGACAATACGCTAAAAGTACTGGGAAATTATGCATAATGAAGATTTCACGAATTTCACTCAAACATTATACTTTCACACACAAGATTTGTTCCAAATAGTATTTCTAACAAGATTGCACTATCAGATTACACAAAAGCGCATTTAAACACAACAAAAAATGATTTGCTTGGTTTTCTTGAGATTTTAAAATAATTGAGATGAAGAAAAGATAATTAGACAATTGTTTTTATACTGGTTCACTCAATCATAAAGCTACATCTAGTTTACAAAGACAATCTGAGTTTGGTTTCACTATTATCAAAAGTTTTACATATCACAAAGAAGATTACACTTTTGAACAATAGAAAACACTAAGATTTTTTACTCACACAAAAAGCTCAACTACAACCCTATAAGAAACACATTTATAGACCTGAAATCACACAAGGAACACAACAAGAGGCACAAGAACTATAAAACCTAATGTTGGTTCTCCCTAGCCAACCATACACGATTTCTTCAAGCTCCAACTAAGCCAAAAAGCCTCCAAGATCAACCAAGATCTTCAATCTTCAATATGCAGCTGTGTGATTCAAAGAGAAAGAGTTTTTCAGTGATGAATGACAGGTTTTCGCACTCAAAATCGTACCTCAACTCTATAAAAGACAACTTATATAGTCTGGTCTTAAGTGAAATCAATCGGTTGATTTGTCAGTATAATCTGTTGATTTCACTTGACTTAAGTGAAATTAGTTTATTGAAAAACAATTCAACTGATTGAATTCATTCATACAAAAAAACTATATACAACAAGGCTTTTAACCTGTTAAAACCCATTTTAATAGATTAAAAAGAACATACTAAGACTAACAAGACATCTAACCTATGTCATATAGCCTACGAATATGGTACAACATGTAACCATCATATTCTAAATATTATTTCCAGATTTAATACAATAGAAACATGATCTTTGAACGAATCTTCATCAATCTTCATCAACCATATGTCATCTTCATGCACTTTGCTTTATCAAATCTTTGCACCAAGCTTGCTTGTGCTAACAGTGGGAGCCCACAAGTGATACCACTTCACATTGTTAGCATAGTTTAAGTACTCAATTCTTTTCCTAGTTTGAAGCTCTACTCATGCTTTAAATTTCTTGAATACTGGAACACATTTGACTTCCTCTTGATAGGGTACACCCATAATCTCCTGGAGTAATCATCAATAGACAAATACTTTACCCCTCTTAGCGATAATTCCATTAATTCCCACACCCGTCGAAGCCCCTGCTTGCTTTAAAATTTCCACCCTATCTACTTTGTTCTTCAAGAATTCAGTTAAGGTTGAGTCTGCCGAATTTGGGCCCATGTTGACCTTCTGTATAAGCACAGTCTTAACCTTTGGTCGGGGTCAACCCGTCTCGACCTTCGACTCGGACGAACCCATCTTGAGCTTTGTTTTGGGTCGATCCATCTCAGCTTTCGACTCTAACTAGCTTGTCTCAACCATCAGCATGAGTCAGCCTGTGTCAACCTTCGACTTGCCTCGACCTTCGACCCAAACACTCTCGATCTTTAGTTGGGGCTGACTTGTCTCGACCTTTGACTCAAGCTAATTGATCTCAACCTTGAGCCCTGACCAGCCCGTCCCGACTTTCAGCTTAGGTCGACCTGTCTTGACCGGGGTCAACCCATCTTGATCTTTGGTCCGGAGAGCCTATTTCAATTTTTTGCCAAGAGAGCCTATATCAATTTTTTGTCAAAAACGACTCTACTTGACCTTTGATCTAGACCAACCCCGACTCAATATATGATTCAAGATGAAGGTATTCTTTTTAAGAGTTCATTAAAGTTATGTAGTGGAGTCAAATCCACATTAGCCTATAGGATATGAGACCTAGAGTTTTTTTATTGGTTCCCAATTTAGGAACTTCCTAAAAGGAGACTTATTCAAGAGTGGACTAAGACTAATCCATAGATTATGAGTGAAATTAATAGTTTTATTCTTTACATCCATAGATCTCACTAAATCAAATCTTTGCCTTCTCCCATTAAGCTTCCTGTTAGAATAATGATCAGGGTCACATTGCTCAGCCTGAAGATCACACAACCAATGATCAATATGTTAAAACTGTTTTTACACATTCTGTTATTACGTGCATCACTTAATCTTTGTATATAAGTTTGTTTCCCTTTTCCTAAAGTGAATCAATAAAGACTCATTTAGTATCTTTCCACACAATCATTTTTCTTTCTCTCTCTTTCCCTTTTTCTCGTGTTTCCTGCTTTCTTTCCCAGGATCGCCGCAAACCCATTTGATTGTTCTTCCGCGCTGCATCAATTTCGTTCTTCATATGGAATACAAGTTTATTAAGATGGTATCAGAGCTCTTCTTTTGAAGAGCTCTGTTGTGCATCTTTGTTTGTTTCTTTCTTTCTTTTTTTCTTCTCGCTTTGTTTCTTTCCTTCGTTTCCTTTTTCTCTGCCATGGTCACAGAAAGTGAATTCAAATCCATAATGCTTGCTAATGATTTCAATGACCCGCATAATTTTCTTTATCTTCATCTCAATGAGAACCCGTCCCTATCTCTTGTGTCACTTGTGTTGGAGTCGCAGAACTACCATTCATGGAGCAAATCTTTCGCCACTACTCTTAGCGCCAAGAACAAGATGCAATTCATTGATGGCTCCGCTCCTGAACCAGAAAAGACAAATCCCACGTACCAGGCTTGGAAGAGATACAACAATATGGTTGTCTCTTGGTTAACACACTTGGTTTCATCTGGCAAAGTATCTTGTGGATTGAAAAATCTGAGGAAATATGGAAGGATCTCAAATCTAGATTTTTTTTCAAGGAAATTTGCTACATATATCTGATTTACAGCTAGAAGCATCTTCCCTTAAGCAAGGAAGTTCCTCTGTCATAGAATATTTCACATGTATTCGCGTTCTTTGGGATAAACTCGATAGTTTTTAGCCTGATCTGATTTGCAATTGCTCTGCGAAGTGTTCTTGTGGTCTCACTAGTTCTTTTCAACAAAGAAAGATTGAGAATCACACTATGCAATTCCTGAGAAGTCTCAATGAGCAGTACAACAACATCACTTCTCATGTCCTTATGATGGATTCAATCTCATCCATCTCAAAAATTTTCTCTTTTGTGGTTAAGTAGGAAAGGCAGATTGGAGGGAATAGTGTCTTGAATGGAACCAAGATCAAGATCAACAACACTATTGTTACTTACAGGTACTGCAAAAAGGCTGGTCATAGTGAATCTGTTTGCTTCAAGAAGCACAACTATCCATGTAATAACAACATTGACAACAAGAATGTCAAGTATAGCAAGAGGGTTTGTTCTTTTTTGTGGTCAGAATGGTCACATGATTGAAAATTGCTACAAGAAGCATGGATTTCCACTAGGTTATAAAACAAATAATAAAGGTGGTAATGTGAATAGTGCAGACACGAATCAAGAAGGAAAGATTGATTCTATTCGAGAGGGTCATGACTTCAAATTATCACAGCAATAGTACCAAGCATTAATGACTCCGCTAAAACAAATAAATGGTAATGGCAGTGAAGTTGTTTCTGCCAATCAGGTTGGTTCCATTGTCTCTTGCAGTGTAGAAAAGGGTAAGAATCTTGTCTCTTTAATTCGTTTTAATTCTCATAATGATTGGATCCTTGACTCAGGGACACGGATCATATATGATGTTCCTTCTCAAACTTAGTTTTTTTAATCGTATTTCTCCTATAAATGTTAATATGCCTGATGGAACCAAAGTCCAAGCAACTCATTCGGGTTCTGTGAAAATTTTTGGAA
>Ga0099822_1010664_pt1:0-10000 | contig 11345 bp, 6 predicted proteins | sample CowpeawhiteBW_FD_76839 | JGI IMG/M metagenome (GOLD analysis project Ga0099822, IMG submission 76839) | Root nodule microbial communities of legume samples collected from California USA - Cow pea white BW | ecosystem: Host-associated > Plants > Roots > Nodule | place: USA: California... | reverse complement strand
GGGTGTAGAATCAAGATGCGTCCAAAAGAATGTTTGGAAGTGGAGGATTGAGGGTTTGGGGCTAACACGGGTTATGGCTATGAAATGCTTTAATTATGCCATGTTGTATTTGTCCCTTTTGTAATTGAGCTCACCCTATATGTGTGTGTGTGACGATAATCATGTAACTTGTTACATGGGAGCAGATGTTGATGCATGTGAGCATGTGGATGCCTAGAGTCGGAGTGGGGGCTAGCTGTGGGAGTTTTAATAGTTTTCTTCATAGAAGCTTCATCGACTATCTTTTGTAATGGTTTTATAAATAGTTTATAATTGTAATAATTGAATGCCATGAATTTTAGTTATAATTGGTGCGTTGAAATAAAGTTTTGAATTTTCCCGCGTTTTAGGAAAAGGAATTATCATAAATGTGATTTTATACTTATATCCCTATTTTAATTATTTAAATTAGTAATATTCGGCTGAGATGTTACACCAGACGATATTACTACAGCAGAAATTGTTTTGCTTGCTTTGGATGTGCGTGATCTACAAGGATTTGGTGATATCTCGAAGGTCAGCTTGTTGGTGTTCCTCGATTTGTGGCTCAAAACGTATCCCTTGAGTTGTGGCTCGGGATAGGGGTTAAGCACGTGGCATTCCTTTAGTTGTGGCTCGGAATGACATCTCTTGAGTTATGGCTCGGGATGACGGATGAACATGAAGAACTCTTGAGTTGTGGCTCGGGTTGGCGAGGGTTGCTTGTGTGAGTGTGCATATTGTGGCGTGTATGGATGGGTCTAGTTAGATTGCCCTCCTTAGTATTAAGCTAACGAGTTTGGTAGTCTTGGGATGTTATAAATATTATTTGTATTGGGAACTCCACATGGAGTTACGGAGTGTGGTCCGTAGCAAGGTTTCCTGCACGTGCTCTACCAGTTATGGCTGGTAAGTGTGGCAGCAAGACATCTTGAGGTACTCATCAGAAGACGTAGAACACGGGGGACATGGTGCTGGGCATGTGTGTGAAATCAAAGGATATGAGTTCCTTTGGTGTGATTGAAATTATTTGATTTGTATGCATATTGTTTTATTTTGTTAGCTCACCCTATCTGCTTGTGTTTGGCGATGATCATGTATTGCGTTACACGTGAGCAGATGATGTTACAGGTGGATTTGGTGAGGCATAGAGCTGGAGCGGGGCTAGTCTGGGAAAAAAGTTTATCAGAGTTTTATTATTTATGTTTTAAATAAATTGTAATATTTTATATTATTAAAACTTTGATATTGATCATGGATTTTATATTTGAGTTATAGTATAGGTTTTGCGAATACTTATTAATGTTATAAAGTTTTAAATTTTTCTCGCGTTTTGGAAAAAAGATATTTCAATAAATGAGGTTTATTTATTATTTCTTTATTTTATCATTTATATTCATAATATCCGGTCAGAATGTTACATGACTTAACTAGAGATGGGTTTGGCTTCACACAATTAGAGATGGGTCTAACATGGCTTAGATAGAGGTGGGTCTAACTTGAGTTAACCTGAGGTGCACCTCACTCGTCTAGCCTAAGTTGTACTCAACTCGGCTAGATTTGGTCCCTACTCGACTTGATCTAAGGTAGAACTAACACAACATGAAGTGGGACCAACTTGACTTGGCCTAAGGTGGGACTAACGTGACTCGACCTGAGGTAGGTCTGGGTTGACTCTAATGTGGACCGAGTCAATTTAGCCAAAGGTAGGCCTAACTCTACAGAACCCAATATCGCCCTGTCACATTCTGTCAAACTTGGGTCTGACTAAATATGACTCAACTTGGCCTTAACACAAACTTAACTTGCCTCAGTTCAAGGAGATCCTTAATTGAATGAACTTAAGATGTGTTTGACTAAACAAAGCCAGAGGTTGGTTTGACTTCACCCGGGTTAATGTGTGCCCAATGTGGGCTTAACTTTTGATTTCAACGAATGTGAGTCTGACTCTACATGGCGTGATCTAGAGTTAACTCGATTTGGCTCGACATGGTTCAAACTTGACTTGACTCGATTTGATTAGACTCAATTAGGTCCTACTCAACTCAGTCTCAGGTGCATCTAACTCACCTTTACTTGAGGTGTGTCTAACTTGACTCGACCTTACCTTTATTGAACTCGGCTCAACCTTTTGTGGGTCTAACTAGACTGGGCCAAACATCACTAGTGCAATTTGTTGGTTTTACATCGCCTTATAGGCCTCGGTTATTGCAAAACCGAAGCCTATAAGGACGCGGTGACAATTTTGCAATTTTTCAAACTTTTTTCCTCGGGTCAAAAGTCAACCGAAGCCTATAAAGGCTTTTCTGCCTCGGTCAAAAGGCAACCGAAGCCTATAAGGCATCAGAGTTCTTCAAAATTTCAAAAATGCCATTGGCAGCAAAGTTTTTGGCCTCGGGTGGATTAGGACCGAGGCAGTATGCACTTTAGGCCTCAATTATTAATTGAACTGAGGCCATATATCTTATTTAGGTCCCCAAATCGTGAATTGCAACACTGTTCCTCTTCATCCCCAAATCAAACCTCTGTTGCGCGATTCAGAGCCATCACAACGTGTTGCGCATTTTGCTCATTGTAGGTGCCTGGTGGGGCGATTAGGGTTTCTATGAGCATCGAGATGATGTTTCAAGGTGCAAGTGATTTCAATGGTAGCTCGTGGTGAGGCTAAACTTGCGATGTAGGCACTGACACGTTCGTTCTCGCGACGACGATTTCTGATATGCTCGTGTTGCAGAGGTGGTGTGTTGCGAAATTCACGTCTATAATGGAGGTCTGCTGCTGTTCGTGTTTTGTTGCAAGTTGGTTGATTCCATGGTGGTTGAATGGACTGGCGCGAGGCTACGGTGGTCAAGAAATCTGTATGTGGTGGCAGCGTGAAGAAGATGGTCGCTAGAGTTCGAAAACTGCAGGTTGTGCTTTGGCTTCGGTTCGCACACCTGAGGCCAAAAGTTTTGCCCATTTTGACCTCGCCCTAATATGTCTCGGTTCTGGAACTGGGACAAAATATCAAAAACAACTTGTGCCAAAAGTCCTTACTACACTAGTGCATGTTCCTCACTCAACAATGTCCAATGTGAACTCAATTTAACTCAGCATGATGTGAACTCTATTAATCTTGGCTTGAGAAAGATGCAACATGACCTACCCAACCTTAACGATCTACTTGACCTGGGTTGACCCAACCATGTCTCTCTTAACTTGAGACAAACTTGTACGTATTAATCTATATGTTATCCTTAAAGTCTATCTTAACATGGATTGGCTAACCACGAATTAAGTTCAAAATAGTTAGCTCCCCAACTCAGATTTTGGTGAGCCAAAAATTTTTTCTGAGCCATGTTGGGAGTTGACTCACTTAAGGATATTTTGTTTTTAAAATGATTTCGTATATTTATTATATTCCAATCAAACTGAATTCACTCGCCTCATTATTTTAAAGCAGTACAACGAAAGTGTATAGATAATAGTTGAAAATTAAAATGTCAACCTACCTAACTTGGCAAACGAATAAATTAAACATCCAAATCATTCAAACATGGTTGAACATCATTCTAATATTTAAAAAGATCCAATTGTAAATCTATACAATTAAAAGTAGTAAATAATTATTATAAAAAACTTAAGAAAAATTGATAAAAAATAAAACTAATAAAGATTGCTCTTGGTGGATTGTGGGTCAATTCACTTTCAATCCGGTTCGAACACATCTAACTCGTGAATTAAATGAGTTAGGTTAAATTTAATCCACATTTATAAAAACTAATTATTTTGCCATTCAACTGCACTTGAACCCGTTGTAAACTGAATTGGCTCACTGATTGACATTCATTTTGACATATCTACTCATCTTGACCCATAAAACTTTTCTTACTATTGTGACCTCGTGAATTTTTTTTTTTTGTCTATAAAATTTGTTGTCTCCGACTTTGTGAGTTAGGATCAAGCACTCTTGATTAAACCAAATTGACACTATAATACAAGAGTCACATTGTTTTCAAGTAGAAAAGCTAAGAGCCAAATGGTAGACAATGTGTCCATATATTATCCGTAAACCAGATAGCGTGCAATATCATTCACTAAATAATCCATTAAAGAAGTGCAATTTATAGCCATTAGATTTCGAATACTGTTTCATGAATGACGGTGTTGACTTAGAAAACTTCAGCATAAGGAATTTTTATATAATAGATTAATCATTGTATCCCAAAGCAGTTTGCTGAGAGGTGGAATAGGTTCTTTAATTGCTGAAGATTAATCATATTCCTCAACAATTTCACCATATCAGGTTCGCTCTCTTTTTCGATAGTATGCAAATAAATTATATATCTAATCACTTGTTTATATTAGTTTCGAAGGAAATATAATTATCTTAATATTAAACAAAATCAGTTATTCATACCAGTATTAGACAAAATTACAATTATTTTGTTTTCTCTATTTAGTTCCAATGTTATTCGATTTCGATGCATATGAATATATTGTTGTTTGCACCAATTATTTTACCTGGAGAGGGTGGGTCTGTAATGAACATGGGGAGTTAGGCTGGTACTAACTTATTCGTTGGAGTACAAAATTGAATTCAGATTTTTTTTTCTTCTTCTTTAAGTGGGTTGATTTTTGTTCGGCGTGTTGTTTGAAGTGAAGTGTCTAATTCTGCTTTGGTATCAAATGAATTATCCTCAATATTTGAACCATATATTTTGTGGTTGATAATGCCAATTATAACCAACTTCTTATGACTTCTTTTATCAGTATTGTATATTGACCGGTGCATATTTGATGATACTTTTAATAAATAGCGGGATATTTTCTCTTATGTTTTATATCAATTTTAAAAATATTTCTTATATCAATTATGTTTAAGAATGCTTATAAAAATAAATATTTATAACTACTAATTACTCCACCTTTAAAACTTTTTTTCTAAAACTCAAAATCCTAAATCCTAATATTCCAATAAGTTATTTTATCAGTTTCCATGTTACAGAGTTTTAACAAAATGAAAGGAAAATCAAAAGATTTAGCGATTGAAATAGAACGCTTAGAGACAGAATGGATCGAGATGCTTCAAAATGTGAAATCTCCACAAACGGATGAATTCTATATGCAATGCATTTATAGAGTACCACCAAATATTCGTGAAAGTAATCCCAAAGCCTACACACCTCAAATTCTTTCAATTGGTCCTTATCATCACAAAACGTGTTCTCTTAGTAAGAAAGACAATAATTTTGAGGCAATGGAAGAACTTAAACTGAAATATCTCAAGGGATTCCTAGATCGAACAGGACTACCTATGAGAGAATTTGTTGTCAAGATTAAAGAGATGGAAGAAAGCAATATTATTCGAAGTTGTTATGCAGACACTATCAAATGTAATAGTGATGATTTCTTGAAGATGATTTTACTTGATGCTTGCTTCATAATTGAGCTTTTTCTAAGATGGAATAATAACAGTGAATGGAAGGGAAAAGATCCTCTAATGCTAAACCCATGGATGCTAACCTATGTTGACCTTGACTTGTTGCTACTGGAAAATCAACTTCCTTTCTGTGTCCTTGAAAAGCTTCACAACCTCACTGGTATGGATGAGAAATTTCTTGACATTACTTTCAGCTATTTTGGGAATAGACTTTTCGGAAACGTGTGTCCGGGAGAGAGTCCAAAACACTTCAATGATTTGTTAAGAACTTCTATAATATCATCATCAAAGCTTGGTCTTGGAAAACCAGAAGAATGCAAACAAATTATTAAACATGTATACAGTGCAAGCCAACTCATGGAGGCAGGTCTTGAGTTCAAGCTCAGTCCAAATAAAAGCTTACTTGACTTGACCTATTCTAAATATGGAGTGTTGAGCATGCCAAGCTTGGATATACATGACAATTCTGAAGTTTTGTTCAGGAATATTATGCAATATGAACATTGCCACTTTTCTGCTACAAGCATCGTTACTCAATATCTAGCGATTCTAGATTTTCTTATCAATACTGAAAAAGATGTGAATATACTTGTTGATAAGAAAATTATTGTGAATTGGACTGGTGATGCTAATAAAGTGGCTACAATGATTAATGATCTGAGCTCTCAACTTCACATGCCATTTTTCAATTCCCACTATTTCTCCCTCTGCAATAACTTGAATGATTTCTATGAAAACCCTTGTAACAAGTATAAGGCTATCTTCATACACGACTACTTCAACACGCCTTGGAAAATAGCATCTACTACTGCTGCAATTATGCTACTTTTCCTCACATTTATTCAGACTGTATGTTCAATTGTTTCACTTTTTCGTGGTAAGAAATCATAATATATCAATACTTCAAAATATATAATGTTATGAAATGAGTTACAAGTGATAAAATTAGCTATGTTGAATCTGCAGGTAATTAATGGGATTGATGGTTAAGGGAAGAAGACGTTGATGATTGTATTTTATTGTCTCAGTTGTATTTGTAAGAGAACCTTATGAGGTGATTTACTTTGCTGTTGCTTTTCTTTCATAAAAACAAATATTCAACCTGTTTTCTAATTTTTCTACTTTGTGCTTGACTTTAACTACCTTTTATTCAGCAAGTCATTTTTTTACGAGCTGTTATAAATATTTTTAAACATAACAAAAGCATCTTCACTTTTATGATAATTATTCAAATATAATATTATTTATTTTTTTCAGAAGAGCTCAATTATTTTACAAAATAATTACATTAACTTAACTTTCCAAAAACTAAAAAACAAAAGTTTCCATTAGTCAACCTCCTTTAAGTTTCCACACAAATTTAACTACTTGACTAAACCAAGACATTCTTGTCGTGTACCTTGTATTTCCTTTCATGGGCTTTTCGTAATGATTTTCACAGCATAAAATAGAATTAACACTATTATTAAGACATTTAATCTTCCACCAAACTCGTTAATCAAGGTTGACCATCCTCTATGCAGTGTACAACTTTCCCTATCCTCCAACCAAATCAAACCAACCTCGTATTAGGTTTGCACAAGCTTTTCTCCTTTATATCTATTTGTGAGGAGTTTAAAGGTAACAGCTTGAAGATTTTGGAAAATGAAGACATTTAAGATGAAGGAAACAGAGTATAAGGTATTAGGAAAATTCGTATTATGATTCATGGGATAGATTTCTGCTACCAAAACATTTCCAGCATTTTATTTACACTGAAGAGGATTAAAAGTATTAAAGAGATGATTAGAGTACCCAACAAGAAGACAAGAAATAAATTAGTGTCAGGTTTTACAGAGGAGGTTTCACTGGAGAGAACAACACCAATGAGATCTGAGCCTAATCACATAAGACACTGACACCACTCTCAACCCAAAATCTTAAGACGATGGGTTTATGGGCCTTGATCCTTATATGATGCTCTACTTTTTCAAAATTCTGGTTAATGTGGGACTTAGACTCACACTTGGATTCCTAACAATTAGGAGAAATATAGGAGTCCGTCCAACTGGGTCTAACTATAGTCAGGTTTAGGTTCGATTTAGATAGACCAAGTTAGGTCAAGTTAAATTGAACATGTATTTGACCTGAGTAAGATTGTTTTCCTCTTGCTTTATTAAGTCGATCCCACGCTAAGTTAATTAGCAAAATAGGTTTATTCTAAATTTAATGTAATTTAAATTTAATTAAAAAAATTTAAATAAATTTGATCTAGTAAAAATAAATATGAATTATAGTTAAAATATATTTATTTGGATTTATATTAAATTTTGAAAAATCCAAACCAAAATCATATAAGCCCTTGTCAAAATTAACTTGTGAGCTCCGTTAAATCAAAACTAATAATAATTTTCAATCCATATTCACACATACTCATTGATTAAGGTTTTCCTATGCTAACGACATAGGTAATGAAGAAGGAGGTTCCACGACGTTATGTAATGGAAAAACTGACATGGGATCTTCGATTTTGATATCCTCTTTAATATTTCCTTCCTCGTACACACATATTAGGCTCCAACCGACTTTCTATACCAATGCTCCTTGTTGTGTTCCCATTTCTACTGTTTCTTCGCATAGGGAAGTCCAACTCAAATACAATCTCAGCTTTATTCCACTCTTGCTCTAAAAACTCCTCCTCCACTTTGCCTTCCAAATCACACCAGAGAATTGTGTCCCACCCTCTTAGTATTAAATTGCTCAGAGCACTAAATTGCAGAGTATCATTAATGAATACTTTGAACTTCAAATTCATAATTTTCAACGAAGGCAATAATATTGAACAACAGAGCTACATCTTAGGAAATTTGCTTCGAAAAGAGAAATGCATCAATGATTCCTGTGAAAATTGATAATATTTTAAGGTTGTGAAAAGAATATAGTTGTTGAGATAGAGAAAATGTTGAGATAGTAGAATGTAAAAGTAGTAGTTGAAAATAGTATATTTTGTAGTAGCGTACAAATAGTAGTGTACATGGGTATTTATAAACCCATAGATTATTCTAGAAAATGCTAGCCACAAAATGCTCTCGATTTTTACCTATGTAGACTGATATGGATTCTGTTTTTGATTTTTTCCTCCTATCCTAGGCTTTTCTACAATATTCTACAATTTGCATTACACTTTAATACTTTTATCTTTATTGTTCCAGAATTTTCATTACACTTCAATACTCCTCCTTGATTCAAATTCGATAACTCCAAGCATAGTGTACAATAGTTCAAACCTTGGTTTTGGTAACGCTTTTTGTGAAAATATCTACTGTTTGGAATTTTGTCGTGTGACTGGAGTAAATGTTTTATTGTAGTCGATTCTTGGTTGTTGTTTGAGTAGGCTTTAGCGACCAATCTTCCATTGTGCTTTTGTATGGTACCATCGTGGTTTAACTTTGTCTTGAAGACCCGTCTAACTCCGATGATATCTTTCTATCTTTTGGACAATCTACTAGCTTCCAAGTGTTGTTTTTCTCTATTGTCTTTATCTCTTCCTCTATTATTCTTCTTGTTTTGCGGTCGCTTAAAACTTGCAGGCTCTAGTATGGCCAAGTTGTAAGATTCATATATGTCTCTCAAATATCTGACTCATCTCCGAATAGATTAAGGTGATGATTCTTTTTTATCTTCAATTGATGTTGTAGTTGTAGGAGATTCTAGAGCATGTATATTGTTACCTTTTTGGCTTGTAGTGGGTTGATTTATGGGCATGTATATTGTATTCCTCTCTATTCGCTCTTCTTCCCAATTCTAAGTAGTGCTTTCATCTACTTCAAGGTCTCTACCGATAGTTAGCTTTTTTATCTGAAGATTGTAGCCTTTTGATTGTGTGTTGTATCTCAAAAAGATACCTCGTATGGTCTTGTTTCCCACTATATGGTGTTGTTTCCCAACCGAACTTTAACATTGACAGATTTATTAATGTCTTTGATCTTTGGCCATGTGATTTGTAACAATTTTGGCAAGCGTACCAAATCATTCAACTAAAATGGAAAGTCCATATATATATCGTAATCCCAATAGACTTGCATTGTTTAGAAAAATTATATTCATTTACTATATGATAAAGACTTCACTAGGGTTAGATTTCATGCATCTAATCAATATGAAAACACTAACAATTTATTTCTAAATCTTAACCCTAGATTTCACACCATTATATAGTAAGTCCTACTGTCTTAGCGACAAATCTAAACTTTAATAAGAACCCTAATTAATATATATATATATATATATAAGACATTTCCTTGTTGAAAGTTTGTATTAAGCCTTAAGTTTGGATGTCAAGAATGACTAATTGTGTACTCTATGTCTAGATGCACAATTAATTAGTTTTTTATTCTAGTTTAGGTTCTAATATCGTGTCCAATAATTAGGAACAAGGCAATAAAGGAAAGAATAAATGAGAGAAAAATAGACACAGAGAATTTAACGTGGTTCAGCGTACAATGTGTATGCCTACGTCCACGACTACACTAGGAAGTATTTGTATTTCTGGTGTATCTTAAAGCTTTACATAGAGTCTCT
>Ga0099822_1010662_pt1 | contig 11350 bp, 10 predicted proteins | sample CowpeawhiteBW_FD_76839 | JGI IMG/M metagenome (GOLD analysis project Ga0099822, IMG submission 76839) | Root nodule microbial communities of legume samples collected from California USA - Cow pea white BW | ecosystem: Host-associated > Plants > Roots > Nodule | place: USA: California | collected... | reverse complement strand
GAGAACAAAACATATAGAAATAGACTGTCATTTTGTTCGTGAAAAGTTATTGGCAAAGGAAATATGTACTGAGTTTGTGGGATCGAATGACCAACTCGCAGACATGTTGACCAAGTCATTAAGGGGACCTCGAATTGAGTTTATTTGTTCCAAGCTGGGTACATACAATTTGTATGCTCCAGCTTGAAGGGGAGTGTAGAAGTAATTAATATATCTAGGAAATCATGATGTGTAAGCTAGGAGGTTGAGTGTTGGATAACCTCTAACCTAGCACCTAGTTGCAGCCTTTAATGTTTCAACTTTTGTGTATCTCTTTCATCATATATATAAATATCAGGAACAGTAGAGGGGATTTTTATCAAGCCCTCAAACATATTTTGTCTGTTTTAATTTCAACTATACTTAAGATTGAGACTAAAAATATATGAGTAGTGGACAATAGGACCACTCTCCCTCTCTTCTATTTATAATGAAACAAGTACATGGAATATGAAAAGACTGCTCTAAGTCCCTAGGCATGATTAGATACAGCAGTAGATACGGCAGTAGATAGTTTCCCACACTCAACTCCCTATACATAGGGTTAATGATACAATAGAGGAGGTAATAATTCTAACAATAATCAACAAGGCAAAAAACAAAGAATCATGTTCCTATGATGATAAATCAGTAACATTAGCATTCAATGTTTCAAAATTAATCATGTCAAACTATGAAAGTAAGATATTCTTACCTAAAATAACGACGGGATTGATCATACTTCTTAATACAATAGTAGTAGCAACCAACAGCAAACCATGATAAAGCCCTAAACCAACATAATGAGATTTAATTGTTTTACATAAGCAGCTACATATGTTAAGGAAAAGACTAAATAAAGAACAACTCTTATATGCAGCAAATCATTAGAAGACGATCAGCATCATGGACGAAGTGTTTACATCTGAGGATAATCCTTCACCAAATTGCACGCCATCAAATAGAGTTCATTTGAATGCCCAAGTTCAACAGCAGCTGCCAGATGTACTAACGTACACTTCAGATGGAAAAGATCCTTCTCAAGCAAACTGTAACAGAATAATTTAAGGTAAGTCTGGAAAACAAAAAGGAGAAATGATTGCAACCGTGAATGACACAAAAGGCCAAAGTGGTATTCATATTTCACTTTAGTCTCCAGAGTATATCCCCACTTACACATATGTTAAGTCAAAACATTTCTGATATTCACCACACTGATGGTAGTATTCAGCTTTGCAGGCCAATAGATCGGTATTAGATTTCAGTGTGCGCAAGAAAGAAGTATCAGATTGATCACTTTTACAGCTTTCATTCTCAAGTTCTCTAAACTTGGCTTCTACAACATTTTCTTTGTCATACTGCATGACAAATAAGGGATTATCTTTCAGAAGTACAAAACATGTAGATATAAGGAAATTGTACTCGTCACCTGCCATTACCTTCTTTATCAAACAAGAATAAAATGAAGAAAGCCATCCATCCTCACTACCAAATTGCAATGACGATATCAAATTTGCTTCTGAAATTCACCATACAGAGAGGAAAGACATGTATATATATTAAGATCATGTTTTAAAATCTCCAAGGGATCAGTGAAAACTTCTACCTTCCTGGCATGTAAGCATGTGATTCTCAATAAGACATTCCAAAGCCTGACATAATTATTGCCATACAGCAAGGAAAAAACAGATAACTGTTAACTAGTGTATGCGAAAAATTATCCAAGTATGTATGCTAGAAATGACAGCTTCCCCAAAGATGGAAATAATAAACTAGAGCATTATAATGAGGGCTACTGGCTACAATCAACATTGTTCCATTCTCCTTTAGAGAAACTGTGATAAGAAAAATAAACCCAGTTTCTATACCAAAAGCTGTTATAGAAGTCTAAAGTACACAAGTATTGTTTTCAGCAATAGATTGGTGCCTAATTGGCCAAAGGAGGGTGGGTGTTCTATCAGCTGGTGATGAACCAAGTGATTCACAAGCAATTGTCCCCCCAATCAGTAATTCACAAGCAATTGTCCCAACCAAGTGATCCTGGCATTACAAGATACTAGTAATGAACTTACCAAAAACAGTAAGTAGAAAATCAATGCATACCTCATAACATAAAGGATCCGCTTTTATAGCAGCTTTATACCTTTAACAAAAACAAACACAGCAGAACAAATGAGTTTTTATTATCAAATGGCACGCACATAGCATACTATTGTAACTCTTCAAATAAGTAGAGCGGCAAGCAACTATATTTCCTTGTAATAAATGTAGAAAAAGGACCAGTGATAATAAAGTTATTCATATGTATCTATAAGAGAATAAAATAAAAAGATAAAATGAATCAAACTTCTATCAGAAGTTAAATTCAACTTGTGCATTTAAACTTTTTTAAAAAAGACTACTCCAATAGCTGATGTACATAACTTGATTTTAACCTGTGGAAGATATTTTGTTCACTTTACCTCTTATTTTCTTCTTCCGTGTGAACCTATTGAGGACTTTATCCAAACTAAGTCATCTCTTTTCTACTTATCTAGAAGTTAGAATGTAACAATCAAAATGCCCCAAACATGCTCATATGTTCATATGCTCACCATAGTCTAGCCTGGGCACGGTTTTCTAGAGCCTCGTATGCTTTTCCTCTTAAGAAGCATATTGCAGAAGATATCTGTAATAGCATAATAAAATGTATTCAGATAAACAAAAAAAGGAAATAAACAACGGCAGACGTCCCGTTTCTAACAAGATATTCCAAAAATGTATCATCTACCATCTTTTCCACATTCCATTCACTTCTATACTACTATTCTAATACACCATATCAAAGACCAGAAGTAATTCCAAATTTAAATCTAAAATTAGATGTTTGGCAAACTAGGTTGTGACTTAAGAAGTAGTCATTTAAAAAAGAAATCCTACAATCTATGACTGGTTAATAATGTAAAAACCTTAAATGTACTATTGTCTGTAAGAAAAATAGAAAAGTTACAAGTTAAAAAAATGAAACTCACATTGATTTCACGATCTTCACAATCTTTATCCAAGTACATGACATTCGAGTCCTTGGTATCAGAAACATTTCCCTCGTCATCTACTTTAGCCTCACCCAGCATCGACAGGCACTGATCCCACTCCTTCAGTTCCTCCTTCAGTTTCACCACGGAGTCATTTACAAACACAAAATTAACAAAATTATAAAACCTTGAACATCATCCCTACTATTATACTATCTCCTAAAATGCCCTTAAAGTATGAAAATTATACAAACAATACTCAAATGTTAAAAACCACGTTAAGTATTTTTTATAAGTATCGAAAATTCATAAAATTAAACTTGAATGCAAGTACCAAATAAGAGCTTATAGGCTAAAACGAGAGGTATTTAATTGAGATTATTCGTATTATTTTTATTATTTCAGTATTACATTTGACAGTGACTAATACTTAAAGAACTAAATTGACGGTCTATTCTTAATAAAGTTATTTATTTTCCCAATCAATGAACTAAAAAAAAAACGAAATGGAAGAAAGATTGAGGACACTACGAGGCACTTGGCGGCGAGGTAGCGGAATCGGAGGTCGCTGAGAACGATTTTGGAGGCATTGAGGAGGTGGAAGGCACGGCGGTAGTGGCGGCCAAGGAAGAGTGCCTGCGCCTGCATGTAGATGTCGGCGGGGTCGGCGGTGAAGGCGGCGACTTTATCGGCGAAGAAGATGGCGGAGGAATACAGGTGTTTGCTCACGCAGTCGCGCACCACACCTCGGAGCTTCTCGATTTCTTCCTCCCTCATCTTCGCACTAACTTTACTCTTCCACTCACTGCTAGGGTTTCGGTTCTTCTTCTTCTTCTGCTCGGTCTCTTTCGTGGCTTCGTGGTTCAGAGGCCAAAAATTGAAATAAAGGAGGGAAGGAAAGTTTTGTATCAATTTTTAATTTGCTATTCTAAAACTATAGGTTATAAAATTATTTGTCCCATTACATATCGGTAATCCGTTGTAGTCTAGTTGGTCAGGATATTCGGCTCTCACCCGAAAGACCTGGGTTCAAGTCCCGGCAACGGAATAAATTTTTAAATTATATTATTTTCTAATAACTTTTCATCAACTTAAAATTACCATTGTATTTAAAAGTCACGAATATAATATCAGTAACACGCCATTATGTTTATTTGTATTCACTTTTCTATAATAAAATGTTATAAATTATTATTATAATGATTATTAAACTAAAAAATATCATATTTCTCTTATTAAATCAATTGATATTTTCTTTCAAGTTTTTTCTTTTGTCAAACTTTTTCTTTTTTTATAATCAGTTTTAATGTTTATTACTATTTTTGTAATAATTTTTATTGTTATTTTTACATTAACATTAGTACCAATTGATTATTTAGGCCGAAGGATTATTCTTCTATTCTTAGAATACAAATTAAAAAATATTTTACGATATCAGTGAACACATGCCATACTGTTTATTTGTATTCACTTTTTCTTTATGATAACAAAAAATAAATGATTATTATAGTAATTATTAAAATAGAAATACAATTATTTTTTAGAATAAAAGCTAGAAATTACTATTATAGTGATTATTAAAATAAAAAGTAACATATTTTTCTCAGTTTTCTAAATCAGTTGATATTTTCTTTCCAGATTTTTTTTTGTCAAAAAATTTCTTTTTTTATTAAATATGTTTTTCAATTTTAAAATTAAGAATTTATTTTAATTTTCCACACTGAATTTTTTTTCTGAAGCGAAAATTCTTAGAGAAAAGACATAAAACTTTTTTAAAGTGAATTTTAAAGAGTCTGTGTATTTAATATAAAAAAATTTGTTTATAAAAATTCTTATTTATAGAAATATTTTTAATATTAAAATAATTCAGTTTTACTATTTTTAAATTATTTTTAAATTTAAAATACCATATTTTAGATCCTGACATCATTAGTTCCTTTACTTCAGTTTAAATTTTATTTTAGTTTTTATATTTTAAATTAATTTTATGTCCCTAAAATTGAAAAAAGAAAATCCTTAGTCCAAAAAAATTAAAATATATTTTAATCGTACAAAAATTTAAAAGTGATTACTCTAGTCCACTTGAATTTAAATATTATTTTCAATCCTACAATTTACGGATCGAAAATGGTGAGAATCGAGAGGATGTACCGTGCATGTTTGTGAGTACACAAACACCTTTACCTTTAAGAGAGAGAAAATAGATTTATGTGAAGGATTAAAAGTAGATAAATTTAATTTAATATAACATCGCATATATAAAATATTCAGAGTGTACCGAGTTTAGAATACCGAGTTTAGAATATAGAGGTATATAGCACACCATGCATATTTGTACCAAAAGGAAAGAGATCACACACAGCCTAAACGAAGTATAATAGTTTAAAAGTAACACAAAGTCTTGTTCAAAATAAAGGGATCTTAATTTAATAAAACTCCATCCGCTATGGGCTCCATAGTGAGTCCGATACCCGTCCACGGCATTCTTATGATCATTATCACTCCCATTGGTTCTCACATCTGCTCACATCAATAAAGTTGATGATCATTGCAAAGGAGAAAGACCGCACACAAACATACAAACAAGCAGAAGGGTAAGCTAGTGAAAGAATATCTTATATCATAACAGTCAACATGCAATTTCAAAGTCAGGCATAAATATCAAGCATCCGCACATGGAATACCAAACCATTTAAGACTCCAAGATTTGACTATCCGGATACGTATAATGAGGTATCACCACAAGACCGTGAAATTACGTCCTTTGATTGAGGCACCACCAACATGAAATTATTTTACTTTAAAAGATTAATTGGCTTTTGATTAGTATGGTTCCCCTTTTTATATGTATTTTATTAGAGCTTTTTTGGTACATATGAGTAGAATTTTATTTAGCTTTAACGATATACATTAATTGTAGTTTAGTTGAAGTAAATATACTAGACAGATAAAGTAAAAGTTTTTAAATTTTTTATATTTTGTGTTTCAGTGGAATTAAGTTTATGGTTAAATATGTTTTTGTCTTTAAAAATTAGAATTATTTCTTTTTCGAAACTTTAGTCTAATTTAGTCCTTCAACTTTAAAAAATATTTGGATTTAGTCATTTTAACCTAATTTTGTTAGGTTTATTTAACGTTTCAAATGCGTCTTTTAGCTTACATCGAAGCATAAATATGTTAAACGATGTATTAATGTTATATATTATATATCTTTATTATTAGTATTAATATTGTTATTTATTTATTATTATTATTATTATTATTGTTATTATACATTACTAGCGAAAACAAAGATGTGACAACGTCTTTGTATTCGTATTTTTTGATTTTCATAGAAATTTAAGTTAAGATCAATAATATTTATTTTTAATTAATTTTAAAAATAATTACTAAATAAAATAACGGTTAAAAATAAGAGAACTTTTCAAAATAACGGTTAAAGGTAAATTATTTATAAAATAATTAATTTTTAAAGTAATGAGTAAAATTAATAAAAGAAAATATGTACACAAAAGAGGTTTTTAAAATAACCGCTAAACACAAAAGATGTTTTTAGAATAACGATTAAAGTAAATTATTTATAAAAGAATTAATTTTTAAAATAATAATTAAAGGTAAAATTGGAAAAATGAAATATGGACAAAAGAGGAAATTTTTTTATATATTGTTATAGATTATTATTTATATTATTATTATGTATTATTATCTTTTTATTATATATTACAATTATTTATATTATTATATATTATGATTATTATTAGGCCAAATTACTCTTTTAGTCTTTGTTTTTGTCAAGTGTCACGTTAGTCCTTTAGTTTTTTTTTTTCTGTCTCAATTTTGTCCTATTTTTTTTTTATTTTGATGTGATTTAATTTGTTTTTTGTCGTTATTTTTCTTAAGCGATGTTAAAGTGGATGTCATGTGTTAATTTATGATTTTTTTTTTTAATTTTAATTATTTTTACCCATGTCACTTCAAGGTTGTGTCATGTGAATAGAATCTCAATTTGGTTCCTACATTTGTTTTTTAATCTTAATTAGTCTCATTTTTTGTAAAAATGAAGCAATATTGTTCATCTTTAAATTGATACTCATTTTACTTTTTGTATAAATCTTATGTTGACAAAAACAAGGATAAAAAAGAGTAATTTAGCCTTATTATTTTTATTATATATTAATATTATTAAAACTAGTGTAAATATAAGTGATATCGTGCATGTACACATTTTTAAAATATTTATAAATTATTCAAACTTTAAAAGTATTAATTAAAAAAGTGAAATTTGAAAAATAAAATTTGTATATAGTTATAAATATATAGTTATATATATAACTATAGAGAAAATAAATTTTAGTTATTTAAATAAAAAAATATTATAAGTAATATTGTGTAAATAATATCATGAGTAATTATTTAAATTTGAAAAAGTAGTTACTAAAATGATAAAAGAGTAAATAATTGTAACAACTCCATTATAACATTTTACCAAATACTATAAGGTGATGTACAATCATTCCAATGTGAACAAAATCATAATAGTATTTCAAAAAGAAATCAACTAAAAACCTAGTACATCAAAATCTAAGCTCTGCCTATACAAAATCTATAAACTAATTTTAGTTGTTCTTCTAAACCAACCCCACAACTACTCCTCTCCAGGCCTACATTATCATCCGCACATTTGAATTACCACGACCATAAAAAAAATACGAAGGGTAAGCTATAAATGATTTAAAACATAATAGTTTTAAATTAAAAGATAACAAAGCTACAAATTCATAAATTTGGCTATTCAGAAACAATGTCAAACTATTTGTCATCCATATTCATGTTATCATTTTTTTACGAATCATTCAACATATAACATTACTAACACGATCTCTGGAGGATTGATGTATTGACTAACACCCTAAGATTTTGCACCTACCATTACTCAATCACTCTTTCTTCAAAAAAGTTATAGCTATGACAAGGTGAGTTTTATGCGTTCGACTTCTGCCAACACTCTAGACAAGAACCTTCCTCGACTCTCACCTCTAACCATTTTCATCTATTTGATTCCAAAGCTTAGTAAAGTCGGTATAATCTTAGTTTAGTTCCTATTGTCAATACATCTCATACAAACCATATGATAGTATATCCTCCTTGGGAATAACTAACTCCAATATATTTTCACACAATTATCTACTATTTATATGCATTTAATATTACTACATCAACCATAGTTCACAAAGGGTCGTACGTAAAAACATTAGAATTTTCACTTAATAGACGACGATCGATGCTCCTTATCTACCACCCAGTACCACACTATAAATTGTTGTAAAAGCTGACAAATCACAAACAAAAGAACACTTCCTGAGGTGTGTATAATCATTGTCCTTAAGGACTTATCCGTGGTGTATTGCATAAGCCCCCCCCCCAAGATACAATAGAAACTTCTTGGATTTTCCAAGGATCTCAGAACTAGCTAGGTTCTCTTAAAAGAATGGATAATTAGACCTAAAATAAAGAGAGGAAAGAACAACAAAGAGAACAAAAGATATAGAAGAGAAGAATGAAAGTAAGTTCAAGTGGTGTGTCTTGGAGGAGGCAAATGACACCTATTTATAGATGAGGGAGGAGCATGCAAATGGTACAAAACCCATGGCCAATTGAGAAAGAACTGTAACAATCTTTAAAACCAAATAAAATGGTTTGTGAAATTATGGCCAAATCCAAACTAAAAAAAGCAAGGCTTTATGGGTGTAGCAACGAAACATTAACTTTGTCGTCTCACATCTTTTAAAATGGTATAACATTCATTTACAACAATCCCCCACACATTGCAAAAGATAAAAAAAGAAAGATTGAAAGAAGAAAATCACGGGTCTCTTATAAGATGTAATGCATCAGAGCTGGTATAGCAAGTTATATGAAATAGTCCTAAACTAAGAAACTTAACACACTGTGTAGTTGGTATAGCAAGCTATATGAACCAAATACACTTTATGTATGTTAGTGGTTTATCAATCACAATACACCCTCACAATTCTTGTTATTAATGATGTGTTGCGCGTGCTCGATATTCATGAGTGCTCTAGAGATCATGCCAAAATCTCATACAAGTGGCCCCACTCGACACTCATATAGGTGATTTCATCAAGTGTATGCTACAAATCATACACCACCTGTAAGGGATATGACAATCATTAGAAACTTTATTTAAACTAAAATTCTTACACCATAGAATTTTAATTTACAAAGTTTAACCTCTTAATAATGCAGCCTCTAGCACTTTCGCACACACAATAGGAATGGGCATAAATGATTTAAAATCAATTTAATGCTATCAGAGGATCTGCTAGATTTCGTTCTGACTTCACATAATCAATGGAAATAGTTCCACTCTTTAGCAGCTGCTTAACCAGATTATGTCTCATTTGTATGTGTCCATTCTTTCCATTGTAGTTCTTGTTTTTAGCTATAACTATTGTTGATTGACGATCACAATGTGTAGACATCGATGAGGTTGGTTTCATTCCTAGAGAAATGTTAGCTAAGAAGTTTTTCAACCACTCAGCCTCACTACCAGCCAGTTTGAGAACAACAAACTCAGATTCCATTGTTGATCTTGCAATAATTATTTGACTAGTTGATCTCCATGTAATCGCACCAACCGCAAGTGTGAATACATAACCACTAGTGGATTTTGTCTCATCTGAATCAGAAATCCAATTAGCATTGTACCTTTCTAATACATTGCCAAATCCATTATATTCAATGACATAATCCATTGAACCTCTTAAGTATCTCATAAGTCTTGCAAGTGTATCTCAATGTTCTTGATTAGGACATTAAGTGTACTTACTCAGTCTACCTACTGCATAAGCAATATCAGGTCTTGAAAAGCTCATTAATTGTAGTAAGCTCCCAATTATCTAGGCATACTAAGGTTGAGAAACAGATTCTCCTATATTTTTCACTAATTTAGAGTTAGCATCATAAGGGGTACTTACTAGTTTAAAGTCATAATATCCAAACTTCCTAAGAAGTTTCTCAATGTATAATTCTTGGGATAGTAATATACTATCTCCCTTCCTTATGATTCTAACATCCAAAATCACATTGGCTTCACCCATGTCTTTCATTTCAAATTTAGATCCTAGAAACAATTTAGTTATAGAGACTATATCACTAGCTTATGGGTAGCTGCTAGAGCTAACAAAATTTGAATAGAGGAAATCCTAGTCACAAGGGCAAAGGTATCAAAGTAATCTATGTTGGGTTCCTGAGTAAAACCTTTCGCTACTAATCTTGCCTTATATTTATCTATGGATCCATTAGGGTAATGCTTTTTCTTAAAGATCCACTTACAACTAATGGGTTTGCTCCTTTAGGCAAATCTACTAAGGTCCAAGTATTATTTTTCTCAATTGATTCAATTTTAATCCTAATAGCCTAATCCCATTGTTCTGCATTAGGAGCACAAGTAGACTACAGAAAACTTGTTGGATCATTTTCAACTAGATAGGTATAAAAGTCATCTTCAAAAGAAATTTCCTTCCTCTATCTTTTACTTCTTCTCAAACCCTCACACATGGCATCACTATTATTATCTATAGGTTGTTCAACTATATCATTAACCTTTAAACGGAATATATGTTCAAAAAAATCAACATTTTTTGTCTCCACAATAGTATTATGTTCATTCACATCACTTTTAAGAACAAGAAACCTATAGGCAGCACTATGTTCAGCATAACCTAAGAACATACAATAAGAAGTTTTAGAGCCTATTTTCCTTTTCTTAGGATCGTGTAACATTACTTTAGCTAGGCACCCCCATACTCTTAGATATTTAAGATTAGGTTGATAACCTCTTCACAACTCTTATGGAGTTTTACCCGTTTTCTTTTGAGGTATTCTATTTTGTAATAAAACATGCAGTAAGAAGGGCTTCTCCCTAAAGGTTATCAGGTGCACTAGAACTAATAAGCATGCTATTCATCATTTCCTTAAGAGTTATTGTTGGCCTCTTGGCAAGCGTACCAAAAGTCAACTGTAGTATAATGATTTAAAGTAGGAGTGTCGAACCCACGAGGAACGAATTCAGTTAAAATAACTAATTATCTTGATCAGCATATATATACAAAGATTTTAATTTGATTTGACATTAACTATTGCATGAAATTAATATAGTAAAAGCAGAAAATTTTAGAAAAATACAGTAAAAGAAACTGGGATTGAATTTCATCTATCTCCCTTGTCTGTAATCTGGATGAATATAATATATAACATCTGAAAATACCAATATTGATGCACACTCAAAAATCATT
>Ga0099822_1010659_pt1 | contig 11352 bp, 2 predicted proteins | sample CowpeawhiteBW_FD_76839 | JGI IMG/M metagenome (GOLD analysis project Ga0099822, IMG submission 76839) | Root nodule microbial communities of legume samples collected from California USA - Cow pea white BW | ecosystem: Host-associated > Plants > Roots > Nodule | place: USA: California | collected... | reverse complement strand
GTAATCTTGTTGAAAAATTGTATTTACTAAAAATTTAACTTTTTCATTATCTTGCAGAGAAGAAATAATTTTAACCAAGGAGAAGGAGGGTGAGTGGAAGATCACTAAAGGCTCAAAGAGAAGGTAGCATTAAAAGAATAGTATGTGGTAAAGATAGTCTTGTAATCGATGTAGCCAATCACATAGTGGCATAGGGCTTTTGTTGCTCTAGTTTGTTTACTGTACTGTTCTAATCATGGTAAACAAAATTATTTGAAGAACCTTTTGTCTTGGTTTAGGTTACTACAGAGAGGCTTGCAACATTATTCAGCAGTTGTGGACAAGTAAGTTATGAGCCTTGTTCATAGCTTGATTAGTCTTTGTTTTTAGTTTATAATTAGATCAAAATATTACATTGCAGAATTTAAACTTTCTTTGAAGTTCTTGTTGTGATTGCCATTTGTCCCCATTATCTTTTCTATGATAATCACATAGCTTTATTATCATTTATAGTAAACTTTGTGCCTAGGTTGCTAGAATTACCATTCCCTACCATTATGCAATATTTTAAGCATGACCAACACGTCCTTGTTCTGCTAATTTTCTTTCTGGAAATTTTAGTTGTCTACTTTTCACCTAATTGGTTGCGTTATACCTCTTTGTGGGACATGAAACCTGTTGGTTGAATAAACTTTTCACTCCATTTTATACATGATTTTTGCTGTCATTTTTTTTCCAGTCAGCTATTCAAAACACTTATTTCCCTTTCTCTTGTTTCAATTTACGGTTACACTCATTCTTAAGTACAATTATTTTGGTTAGTTTTGAGGCTTTGGTTGTTGTTATTGCTATATTTTTTCTATTTAAACACATTAAATTAGTTTGGACCTGATATAAAAGACCACAAAACTGGTATGAAGTTTTTATCTTTTAAAAAATGTCACTGGCTTGTTTTGGAAATATTTCATCAAGCAAATTTTTATATAGAAATATATTTTTTTTGGAGAAATAATTTTTTATTAATGTTACATATATACAGTCACTGAAAATATGAAATCCTTAACAAAAATGAAGTTGTTAATCTGTTTATCTGAAGGAATCTTAATTTAATCACTTTCATTGACCTTCTAAGTCTGACCATGATTCCTTTTAAGTTTTTGTTCATATATTTATCTTTAGTCAAATAAAGAATTATAGCACACAGATTTCAGTGTTATTGAATTAGGTAGAGGTGGGGTGGAGAAAGCATTAGTCTGTTGGTGTCTCACAATGCACCCCTTTAGACCCTGTTGAGGAGGAGAGATTGAGGAACAAGTGTTGGTTAGAGACAGCAAGTGGAAGGTACAAAGGACGAGTATATGGAGTTGTACATGTGCACTCTCGAGATGATTGTGTTCAGAGTCTCTTAAAACAAACACAGGCGTGTTCTAGTCAGCAAGTTCCTTTGGAAGAGATTAATGAACTTCGACAGTGACTAACAACTACCGAGGATCGAATGTCAGAGCAAATTCGTGAAATGAGTACTCAATTTCAAAACCAAATGCAAACCCAATTCCAGACGTTCCAAAATTTACTTGGTACACTCATGCAGTATCTCCTACCTCCAGTAGCAGTTGCTGCACAGAATATTCTTCAACCACCAAACACTCAACAATAACAACAAAATCAAGAGCAGGAGGACAATCCACAAGTGCAACAAGATGAAAAAGGCCAAATTAATCCACCTCATCCTTATACTGATTATTAGTCTTAGGGAAAACATTATGTTATATTAGGAACCTTTATATTAGTATGCTTGGATGTTTCTGTAAGGTTTGGATTATGGTAGCTTTAACTTAAATAAAACATTGTGTTTGTAAGGTTTGGAATGTGTGTTATTTCTGAGTTATGTTACTTGTGTGTTAGTACTATAATTCCTCTACATAATGTGTTGATACAATATTATTTTGAACTGTATCAAAAAATATATCCAGGATAAACAGCAGGACAAACAAACCAAAACGATATTTTTTAAAAAGGGCAGTTACCTTCGAATATATCGGTAGTTATTACCTACGGATATATCGATAGGTAAGTACCTACGACATTATCTACGGATTTATCGGTAGGTAATTACCTACGAATCTAGATTTCCGTAGGTAAGCATTAGCTACGCCTATATTACCTACGGATTTTTGCCGGTAGGTAATCCGTAGGTAAATCTGTTTTATCTTCGAATTTTAGCCATTATCTACGGATTTGGGTGGTAGGTAATACCATTTTTTCTTGTAGTGTTAATAATATTTTTTAAAATTTAAACTAGATTATAAAGGGTACAATATTCACGAGTACAATATTATGGTACTCGTACCTGTCCTTTTAACACGTGGATATAAAAAATATTTGTACATATTATCTGCACATACCCATACATAATATTTATTTTCTATCCATTGAAGATTTTATTTACAAATATCCACGAATAACAATTTTTTGACATCCCTAATTATGTTAACATGATCTTAAATAAATTTATATAGATGTTAAAGTTAGTTTAAAAACATTTAATAAAAATGACAATTTTAGTAAAAATAACAATATATTATACAAAATAAATTTTATCTCAATTTCAAGAGAAACAATATTGGTTAATTTTTACAAAAAGTCGGGACTAAATTGAATTTAAAAACCAAATGTAGAGACTAGATTGAGATTATGCTCATGTAGCAATGTCAGCCACATCACATTGTTATTGTCACATCACAATGATCATGTCACGTGACACAAATGTGAAGTGACACATGAAAAAAATTATTTTTTTAAAAAATTTTAAAAAATTAAAAAGTTTTAAGAAACACATAACACTAACTTTATGACTGTCTGTATACTAATGAAAAATACAAAATTAAATCATTTTTACAAAAATTAGGAAAAAATTCAAAACCAAATTAAATTAATTTAAAAAAGTTAAGACCAAATTGAATCAATTTAAAAAAGCTAGGACTAAATTAAGAAAAAAATTGAGGATCGATTAACAATTTTGACAAAAACAATGATTAAAAAATAATAATTAAACTTTTATTTTAAAAGTTCAATCTAGTATAGGTCATTCACTCTATTTTTTTGTTTAAATTGAATTATTAAGGAGAAGTAGAAAAAAATTGAATTAGAATGAAAATTATTTGAATTAAAAAAATAGAAATGAGATAAAAGTATTTTTATTATGATATTACTTACATAATAAGAATAATAATAATTATTATTATTCTTATTTTTATTATTATTTTTATTATTATTTTTATTATTATTTTTATTATTTTTTTTATTTTTATGTAATATATTTAAAACAATATTGGAAGAAACTTAACATATAGGCAACATAGTCTACTATACTTGTTATCTAACACACAGCGAGACACAATGGTTTTGTAACACTTCTCATTAAGATTGTCATTACTTTCTTATATTATTAATTAATCAGAGTTTTATTAAACCCCATCCTTCCCTATTTAGGAAATATCCTGAAATTGTGATCTCTCACAACACATGGGTTGGAGAGAAAACTTAGGAAGCTGGGTTAGAAAAGTTGCATCCAAAGTGAAGAGTTGCAGCTTTTACAAGTAACCCAAAGAGGAGGAAAGGGGTGGAGAAGAAAGGGCTATGATCACTGTCTAGTTCACACACACTCAATGGTGGCCACCTCTTTATCATGGCTTCTTGCTGCTCTGCCTTCATCACATGGTCATGACTTGTCCTTATGTACATCCTTGGCACCTTCTCCACTTCACCATCCTCCACAAACCTTGCACTTCTCAATGCCTCAATAGGTCCTGGCCTCAACAGCATACAAGCTAGGGTTGAATCCTATCATCAACAACATAATTAATCATCTCCACTTTCATTCAGAATAAGTAAAAAACCACCTCTTTATGGCTACAATGTTCTCTTAGGATGTTTTGGATAAATGTTGTGTGGTTTTATCTGTTTCCAAGAAGTTGCCATAAAAGGTGCTACAAGTGGAAAAAAGCAGATGATAATGAAGTTGATGATAGTAAAAAGTAGATGGCATGTGGGGTACCCTAGAACAAGTCCTGACCAAGTGAACATGGGTTAAATAAACAGTTTGTGTAGATAAAGCACGACATGCATGAACCTTTTTCTCCCTTTTGAATGCATACCTCATGTGGACTCAAAGGATAGATGATTTTGCGTTGAAATTCTTTCTTCACCAAAGCACTGGTTGGAGGCTTATCCTCTCCCAATCCAAATCCTAGCTCGTATACATCTCCAAACTCAGATAGATCAGGTACACCCTGCTTCACGCAGATCAAAATCACCATTCTCATTGTGTTCATAATGAGGCACAAGAAGCGATTAACTACTCTATTGTCATGCAAAAATGGTGATTAGGATCACTGATTCTTTTGTTTCCTTTCAATCATTGGAGATACTTTTCAACACAGTGAAAATTTTATTCTGTCATTCACACACATCTTCAGGAACACAAACATTACATGTGGAACAGGTTGTCGGGTAAGTCATAGTATAAGAAAGAAAGAAAACTCTAGACTTAGACAATTTCCATGTCTCAAACTAAGTAAACATGGCTAAGAGAGATGATTATAAGTGTTAGATATAATAGATAGACATTTTGGTGAGGGTTTAGATTGCACAAGATTGTTGACCTTGACAAGACCCATTCTCATTCCCAAGGGTTAAGTTATAAAATCAGCTTACCAAATAAGATTACTTTATTTTCAAATATTATTAGTGCTAATTGTTTTTAGTTCGATATTTGTTTATGTTTCATTTTTTTTCTTCCAAAAATAATAAATAAATTAATCGGTAAAAAAAATACAGACAATAGAAAAAGAAAGAAAGTCAGAAAAAAAAAATACACAGAATGGAGTAAAAAGGAAGAGAAAAATAAGAAAAGTATGTGACAGAAATAAGAAATGCATGTGAGGTAAAAGATTGTAAATAAATTACGTGCTCAGATTCTAACTTCATAACAAAGTATTTTTAAGCTTATATAGGCTTCTGAGTTGAAGAGAAATTTTTACTTTCATCTGACTAAAAAGGGTAATACCATTATTGTATAATATAAAGGGTAAATATTTGGTTTTGTAAATCTAAAAACAAAAAAAATCTTTCAATAAGTAAAATATAAAATTAATCTGTAAATATTATAGACAAATTTAATAAAAGAATGTAATGGAGAATCTAATTAAGATTTTTTAAATTCTTAAAAATTAAATTAATCAAACATTGAAGAATCAGATTGGTTATTTATCCTAGAACAAAGTCACTGTCAAAAAATTACAACAAAATAGAGAGAGAAAATATTGTGTTTTGGTTTAAGACCTCGAAAGTGTTGCTGAACAGCTACTGGCTAGTTTCTCTGGGTGTGGGAGTATTCTTTTGAAAAATGTGATAGTTGGTGCGTGTGCCTCAGATTTACAAGACAGTTGGCCACCATATTATTTCAACCCAGCATCAACATCAAGATTGTTGCTCACACTTTAAAGTCTCCAAAACTTACACATCAATGGAAACCTATCACCAACACTATCACATACCAACTTTTACAAACAGTCAGAACCACACCATCAATTTTTTTGTAATCAGTACTGTGCTTCTAACTATCACTGCATAATCATATTTATTGTTCACATCACACTAATATATCTAAGATCATACTTTAATATCACAGTGTGTGTATGTATATATATAACATATTATTTTGGAGGATGTTATTATCCAGATATATTAACATCCATTAAACTTTCTCTCGAATTCTTAGGATATTGAAAAATTCAATGAAGTGAAAATGACTCACATGTTTGAGATCTTCATCTGTGCAGAATCCTAACTTGAGCATAGTTGCTGCCACATACACAGCTAAACGGATCTTCTTGGCAAATTTGTGACAAGCCTCGGTAACACTCAACCCTCCTGCACTGTGTCCCACCAAAATCACCTGCATAACATATGGGGTCAGTTTTCATGCCAAGGAAAGAAGATAAACTAATTACAGTGGTTGATCACGATTAAGATCAAAACCTGTTCCTTTTCAGGCAGAGCAGACAAGAAATCCATGAGGGGTTGGTTGTAATCATGAAAAGAAAGAAGAGAATCAGCATGAGAGTGGTCAATTCCTGCACTCTTGAGGTCTATGCATGAGACCTTGTAGCCAGAATTCTCCATGAGACACCGGATTTTGTACCAGCACCAAGCTCCTCCACCAATGCCATGCACCAGCACAAAGTGTGGTTTCAATAAGGGAATTGTTCCTCTTGGATCACCACTTTCCTCACTCACTGCCATGGCTTTCTCTTCCTTCACCAACATCTCACCTCTTTTCAACTTTGCTGTGGGAAGGATAAATATGGTGAGAGAATAAATAAATACTCTGCTCATTATTTTCCTTTTTTATTTCTTTTTAAGACAACTTCATATTTTGTATGCATTTAATTTTATTATTGGTCAAACAATATTTATAGCTATATAAAAATAGATTTATTTTTCTGTCTATATTTTATAATTTTAATTTTAATTTTTATAATATAATATAATTATTTGTTAAATTTATAAAATTTAAGGGTTATTTTTATATGTTTTTTATAAAAGATAATTAATTATAAATAATTATTTTTTATTTTTTTTCTGTTCATTTATTTTATTTTTAATAAATATAAATTTATTTTATATATTAATTCAATAATTCAGTAACATTATAATATTATCAACTTAACTTTTAATATAGTATCATATATAAAAAATTTGTAAAAGTGTATTTACGCCGGTAAATATCCAAAGTAGATATTTTGAAACAGTTATTATAAAAGTCAATAAAATTATATATTGTAAAACAAAATGTTTCTCCAAAAAAAAAAGTTCTTATCAATTTGAAAATTTGTTATTAAAGTTTTAACATATTTCAAACACCAGTTTATTTGGGTTATAATCTATTACAACCATATTATTATCTATTATACGTATTATTAAAATAATTTAAATTGATATTTTTATTTATAATATTAGTAAGTTTTCATTTACATTTTTATAAATGTTTTCTATTTTTCACTTCCGCAAAATTTGAAATTATTGTCACTTTTTATTTCTAATTAATTATGTGTCTTTTTTCGAAAGAAAGAGTGATAGATAACCTTTTTAAAAAACAAACAAATCCTATATTGTTGGTTTACTTTGCTTGAATTCTTAAATTCATAATAAATGCGTCTGTCTTAAATTAAATACTAGAGAGTAGAAATAATGATGCAAAATATTTTAGAAATGAAAAATGAGAATATTTCATAACAAATAAACTTAAAATTAACATATTTTACAACGACGAAAAAGAGTTATTTCACATTTTATAAAAAGGAAAAACAAAAAAGATGGGATAAAAACAAAATCAAAAACTTATTATTTTGTTAATAAACTAACATCATATTTATTTAAGTGAATAATTTAATTTCAGAGTTACCTGCTACTTGGACGTATTTTTCTACCTGTATTCCACATTACTTATAATTTTTGTTTAAAAACAATATAAAGGAAAAAGAGAAATATAATATATCATGATTTATACACGATGAAAAACAATAAACAAAAATATTATTGTGAAAAATTATATATTGGAAACACTTTTTGGGTTAGGGTCATTTTCATCCATGATAAGAAAGTTTGAAAATGTAAACATAAACTAGAGTAGTGGCGTGGGATGCACTCAGATGAGGTTTGAACTCGAGAATCATGATCATCAACACAATCATGTGGTTCAGAAAGGTCTCAAATTGTGCGTTCTATAGGACGCGCACACAGGTAAAAGTAAACCTCTTTAAATAATTGCACATACATTCGTGCAGTGAATAGTATTTGCATTGGAAATGGAGATTTGTCCTTCCATCACACACCTACCACTTCTATTTTCCTTTTTCTATCATAAAACTTCAGCAAACAAATTACTATTAATAAATTATAACTTTAATTGTGGAGTATAGTTTTAGTGTATGTGAATATATAAAAATATACATCAGATGATGTAAAATAACTATATAATATATTATGTATTGTGTTCATTTTTTTATTTACAAATGATCTTTAAATTGCCTATAAGAATATTCCATAGCAACATATCACTATTAGTGCCACAAAATTTACTAAAAAATAACATGATTTATAATTTGTGTAAATACTCACTCAATGTAAGGTTTGACTTGAAGATGATTAAATAAGACATTGATGGGTTTGAGCTTTCTCTGTGGTTGACAACTCAAAGCTTGAAGAAGTACTTATTAATCTACCAAAAAGTGGAAACATGGATGACAAATGTGAAGAATCTCTATTAGGGTAATCATCAATATGTGTGGTCCTATTGATTCTTCACTCAATTCATTTCTATATATTGAGAGCAAAACATGTCAACCTCTTCATCTAGGTGTCCTTCAACAGTAGAACTTTTTGATTGTGATTTATTTTGGACGTAGGATTTTAAGTATCTTGGATGCCTATGAAATGGTTTGACGATTAGTACTAATGAAATTTACAATTTTCAATAACATAAACATACACCCAATAATAATGTAATGAACCTCAAAGTTTTTCATCACTAATTAGGTGTCAAGTTGTATGAACCATGATGTAAAAAAAGGTAAGAGAAAATAATATTTCCAAGTTATCTAGAGTTTGAGTGTAAGACTCAAAGTAATCAAAATCTAATTAACTTAAATGTTTGTGTCACAACCTAAATCGTTACGAGACAACGAACCGAAAAGAAATTATGTTTAGAAGAAGATATTTTGAGTCGCCACTATAATTTATTTTGGAAAACTATGGAAAATCATATAAATAAAGCATAACATGCGAAAACTAGTCGGTTACGTGTAAGGAAGGGTATTAGTACCCTACGGCGTCCGCACAAAAAAGATATCTTTAATTAAATATGCAAAAAGAGAGGTGTTTATTTTAAAATATTTATTTTTTCCAAAAATAAGAAATTATTGACCAAAAATATTTTTTATTGAAAAGGACTTGACAAGGGTTAACCTTAGTCCTACCTATTCTCATTAAGAATTAGAAATCATGGTTATATAATTCTTTGTAAACTTTGGAAATGACATTTTGAAAGTAAATCTGACAAAGTCTGACATCGCTCCTACGTATTTCTATTCCTACTGAAAAATTAAAGATCACATAGTTATTGACAAAAAAATTGATGGGAATATTTGATTTTTATGTTTTGTAATATGAGTGTCATATGATGTGAATGGTCGAGTAGACACAAAAAGTATTTTACATTTAATATTTAGAAAATAAGTGTCATATGACACGACTAATCGGATAAATACAAAAAGTTTTTATATATTTTATATTTTGAGAGTTACCGAATAAACACTAAAAAAAATAATATATTTTTAAAAGCTATTTTAATTAATTTAAAATATTTTTATTATTTTAGAAAAAGTGAGATATACGAAAAGTTGATGAGGTAAAAATGCAATAAAAAATAAAATACTACAAAATAAAAAATGTGTGAAATGTAAAATTTAATTTGGAGAAAATAGTAAAATTGGAAATGGGAGTGCATATAAGTAAGTACGTGGGTGCATTAAGGAAAAGCAAAATTTAACATATAAAATAGCTGGTGCATATAAAAATCGAGCGGTGCAAAAATAAATGATTCAATTATGAAACAAATCTGCAAGAGGTGTAGAAATTAAGTTGTCGGAGTGCATGAAGAAAAATGGAATCTGCCAAATCCTAAAATAAGATGAAGGTGTTATAGTTAAGTATGGGGTACATGAAGAATTATGGAATCTGCCAAACCTAAGTCCAATTATCTTTAATTTCTCCAAAATGGGGACTTTTCCCTACACCTTCAAATACTTTTACTACACTTAAAAATTTCAAAATTTTAATAATATCATTCTGAACCTTTCACTGTTTAACGGTAAAATAAGTTAAAAAAGATTGTATGCTCTTAAAAAAGATTCTCTGCTCTTAACTCACGGCTGTCATAAATCCCTCCTCCACTTTGTGTTCAATAAAAGTTACCTTTAATCTCACACCCCCAAATTGAAAGCAATGCTTCTGCTGATAGGGGAGACCCTTTGCGTCCAAACACACACCACCCACTGCATTGAAGATCTACCAGGAAAGGTTCTTTCTTTTTCCAAGAGTGGTAAATTATTCTTCTATTTATGATTATTGTTTGAATATACTTGGAGATATGAATGAATATGCTTATTGTTTGAACATGAAAAAAATATATCGTGTAACATCGTTTATAGCATCGTTCTTAAAAGTTAAAAACGGATTTAGGTAGAACGGGTTTCGAAACCCGATAAAATATTTATCCGACCTTCTAAACCCGGTAAAAACTTTAACTTTCGTAACCCATGGTGCACCGGCATTTGAAATTCGGTGAGTGATTAAACGGAATTTAAACTCCGTTTTATTTGTGGACCGGCATTGGAAACCCGGTTTAATTTTTTACCGGCATTCGAAGGCCGGTTTAATTTTCTATCGGCAATCGAAGCTCGGTTAAAATATTAAAAATCTTCTTTTTAATCGGCATTGGTAGTCCGCTGATGATTTAAATTTTCGTATTTTTTTATTCATTTATTTATAAGTTTTAATTTCTATTATTTTATAATTTATGTATTAATTATTTATATTTTATATAAGTACGTTAAATAAAATTTTATTATTTTAAATTCTGTAGTTATTTTTACTTTGTTAATTTTTAATTAATAATGATAAATTTTTATTTAAAGTATTTTACTTTATAATATCTAGATTAATAATATTTAATTATTTTAGTATAATTTTTACCTATTTATTATTTGTTACCTCTTAATTTTTGATTTTATATTAAATAAAACTATATACCGACAATAGAAATCTGGTAGGTTAACTATTTTTTTATTTAAAATTGATATTTGTATACAGGCATTTCAATTCCGTTAGTTTATTTATTTATTTATTTTAAACATAAAATTTAATTTCAATTTAATTAATATTATTTAGTTATTGTTTAATTGTTTTTAGAATATATTTTATTAATATTTATTATTTCTTGAATTTTAAACTTCAGCTATTATGTATTTATTTTTACTTTTTTTAATTTGTTAATTTTTTTATTCATTTAATTACTTTATTTTTAATTTTATTTTTCATATATTTTTTAGTTACATATTTTATAGTTATTTTTATTTTGTTAATTTTTAATTAATAATGATAAATTTTTATTTAAAATATTTATCTTTATAATATCTAGATTAATTATATTTAATTATTTTAAAGTTATTTTTAGTTATTTATTATTTGTTAGCTTTTGATGTTTTTATTTATTTATCTGATTTTATTTATAAAATTTAATTTCAATTT
>Ga0099822_1010657_pt1 | contig 11355 bp, 6 predicted proteins | sample CowpeawhiteBW_FD_76839 | JGI IMG/M metagenome (GOLD analysis project Ga0099822, IMG submission 76839) | Root nodule microbial communities of legume samples collected from California USA - Cow pea white BW | ecosystem: Host-associated > Plants > Roots > Nodule | place: USA: California | collected... | reverse complement strand
TGTATTTGATTCAATTTTGACCTAATAATTTTTAATAATTAAAATATTTTTTAATAAAATTAAAAGTAATTAAGTATAAAAGTTTTAAAGAAATTAAGTATTTGATATTTATATTAAAATTTAGTGGTAAAAGTCATTTTATTAAGTCATTTTTAATAAAAAAAAATAGTATAACATTCATATCAATAGAAATTTTGATTTAAAATTAGTAAGAGACAATATTGTTCTATTTTGAAAAAGAAAAATTAACAAAACATGAGTACTTAATAAAAAAATAATTAATAAAGTAATATGTTAAAAAGTCGTTTTTAATAAAAAAATATTAGTATAGCATTTATACAAATAATAAATTTGGTCTGAAATTTAGAAAAATATTATAAATATTAGTACTTAATTTTGTAAAAGTATTTATATTTAATTATTTATAATCTTATAAAAAATGGATTACAAAAATATTTTAATTATTAAAAAAAAATTGGGACAAAATTGAATCAGATATACATACTTAAGTACTAAATTGAAACAAAAAGACACATCTAGGGACTAAATCGAAATCAACACAATGACATCTAACAGTGACACTGACATATGGCATTACAATGCCACGTGTCACACACAGGGACTTGACACGTGGCATTTTAAAATTTTTTAAATTTTTTTTTTTTTAAATTTAAAAAAAAATTTAAAAATTTGAAAAAAAATTAAAAATTTAAAAAAAAATCAAAAAAACCACAGATTGACACGTGGCACGTTGACTAACGGCGTTAGTCAACTCTGTCTGAAAGGGACCTAATTGAAGTAATTTTCAAAAATTAGGATGCAATTGACACTTTTTTTAAATCGAGTACCTATTTGACACACTAGCCCCAAACTAAGTACTATGCGATTAATTAAACCTTATGATTTATATCTATGTGTATGATATTTCGAGTATAATTAGATTGAGAATTCATACATGTTTATGCAACGAAAGAGACTTGTGACCATTATTATTACACACTCACCATTTTTTGTTTTTTATTTTTTTCAAAATATCAAACATTAATTTATATTAACTATTTGAATTGTATATTGAATTACATATTATATATATATATATATATATATATATATATATATATATAAATAACACTCTTGTAATTATTATTAAGGTACACAAAAAAGTTATTCTACACTCAACAATATAAATAAAAAATAACTCATTTCAACATCAATTAAAAAGTTTTAATCGACTTCAACCGAAAAATAATATTTCTCACCATATATTATCGATAAAGTAACTCTGACTTGGTTGAAAAAGAAAAAACTCTAATGAAATATAGACATTAACTAAAAATATATAAAAATTTAAATTCTCAAATAAAATTTGTAGTTACTTAATTTTCAATAATATAATTATGTTTTTGGAATTGTATAATTTCAACCTTTTAATTTCTTAATTTAAAAATATATTTTATTGTAAATAAGTTGAATTGTCTATGGAAGTGGATTAAAAATTAACATTCAAGTATATTGTTAGTTTGTTCTTCTTTTTTTCATCTCTGGATCCGGTTTTACTAATCGGAAACAGTTACAGGGATAGTAAAAGAGGTTTAAGTTCAGAAGAGGAGAAGAGGGAGGAAAAAATATTTAGATATAGTTTTACTCATTTCGTTTCCACCGCCATCAAAATTTGAAGCTGTCCGAGCCTGTTGGGTAGCACAAACAGGTATACTTGTGTCACCTAATCTCTTGTGTCTTTCAAGAAGTCTCATCCCTCTAGAATTACCGTATGCACACAGACACTAAAATTAGTAGTTGATGTCTATTTGATACACTTCATCATAACTTAGAAAATAAATGTCCAAAAAGCTTGGAAAGATGTGGTAAGAAAAAAAAAATACAATAAAATAAATTATTTCATAAATCAAAATTTTGAAATAGAAAGCTGATACAATATAATATCTATAAATTATTTTAAACAAAATTGAAATATAATTTATTATAAAAATATTTTCTTCTATAATTACCTAAATATATAACTCTTTCTCCATAAGTATGGTTAAGAGGTGCAAACTGAGAACTGGTAAAATACACAATCCTTTGAACTTTTTAAATGTAGGTAATATCACTTGATATTAGAAATGCTGTGTGTCAAGAATTATTACAGCAAGACCCATAAACACAGTAGTCAAAAAGGCATATCACAAATACAAACGCACTTAAAACATCTGTTATCTTAACAAATAAGTGAATCTATGAACTTCTGCAGATGATCACTTAAAATCAAAGATGATTGTCGTTTGTCCATAAGTACACAAAGAGATGCACAGACTAAAACTAATCAAAAAGGCATAATACACAAACTGTAGAATCATTGTTACCGCTGAATACATAGCCAAGCTCAAGATCGCAGTGAGATTGCTGATAATAGCACCCAAATAAAGGTGATGGTTACACAAGTTCAATGTATGCCATAGGTGCATTATCACCTCGCCTTGGTAGGGTTCTTATAATTCTTGTGTAACCCCCATTTCTTTCACCATAACGCTCTGGCACCTCTGCAAATAAAGCATGAACAATCTGCTTCTCGTAGATGAACCCAAGGGCTTGTCTCCTTTTATGAAGAGATCCATCCTTTGCTAAAGTTATCATTTTATCAACATACTTCCTAATTGCACTGGCCCTTGCTCTGGTGGTCTTGATGCGACCATATTTGAGGAGCTGCGTTGTAAGGCCTCGAATGAGTGCACGGCGCTGATCAGGTGGCCTGTTGAGTTTGGGCACCCGCCTCCCGTGTCTCATGGCAAATACTCGGCCACCATTGTCAATAATGGTGAAGGAGTGATCAAAGCCGGTGTATTCTGTAACATGATGAAATTGGAAGTGAGGCCAAAGGAAACGGGATTGATATATTTCATAGTTTAATGGGTGCAATTGGGAAGCAGAGTTCATTCACTCACAACAACCTCAAAGGCAATGTTCGAGTATGATTGCTTCACTTGATCTAACAAGAGGAAGAGGACTATCAGATTAAGGACTACTTTTTTATGGTTAAAATCACATGCATTGTTTGTAGGAGAAAATTTAATTTGTACCAAAAACATCCATAACATAGTGGAACTAGCTTTCTCATTAGATGTCTTTTTCGCATACAAGTTTTAAATCAGAAATCTATAATTAAGGAGAATCAAACATATACCACTTTAACCAGCCATACCACAAAGACTGCTTAATTTGAAAACACATTTTTGTACTTTTAGAAATACTTAAAAATAATGCATTATTTTCACTTTATTTCCAATAACCAAAGACATGTGATTGGTGGATAGAGTTTTGAATGCATTCATATTAAACTCTTGCATAATTATTTGTAGAGAAAATTATTTACTCACAGTACTATATGATGTTTTTTTTAGCTATCACCCAATCACAAATCGTTATACTGATGAGTTTGTCAAATTTAGCAATAACTATTTTACAATTTACATTTACTATGATCAATGGTTAGTATTGCAAAAAAAGTGCAAAGAATTAAACTCAAATCAAAATACAAATAACAACAATTAACTAAATTCGAATGCTTAAGCATCTCAATGCTAATGGATTTCAATGTCCTGAAAGTTCCTTTCATAGTTGTAATCAATAAATCCTGACACCAAATGAACCCTCTTTCTCTCACACAATGCAATGCTCTCCACAACGGATTCAATTCAGGAAATATTTATAGTTTTGCTGTGAAAAACTCATAATTGTTTCTCAAAAAATAAAGCAAAACCAAAACATCAACAAGAAATGAAGATAAATTAACGAAGCAATAAGTCTAAATTACACAACCCTATTGAAGAAGACAGCAAAACAAAACAGAGTAATAGCAACGTAACACAATAAAAGAGAATCAGATAGAAAGGGGAATGAGTGGTAGTGAGTGAGTACCTGAAGCAGAAGAAGGAGCGGAGAGGAAGAGGGGGTTAAGAGGGGTGAGACCAGTGAAAGTGGTGAGAAGGGATTTGGGTTTGGTTCGAGAAATTCGGAGTTTCACAGAAGAAGATGAAGAAGATGCAGCGACAGAGAAGCGCAATGAAGAGGAAAATGATGAGGGAGGAGTGGAAGGAGAGGGTAAAGCAGACCGCAAGGAAGCCATGGACCACCTGCTGTCGCTGCTCGTAGCCATGACTGAAACTGACGCCATTGTTGTGTGCGTTGAGCTACACCAGAAGTTCCACACTCACTAGATAACGAATATGGATAGAGAAAACCGACAGAGGGAGAGAGGGGAGAGAAAATTTTGTTTTTGGGACCGGGCTTTGCCCAGAATTTTTCTTCATATAAAATTGCTTTCTGCACCTATTGGTTTCTTTCGACACCTCCTTTAGAGTTTGAAGTATCTAAATTTATTGAATAAATTTATTTTCTTGTAGTTTTAAATGCATTTAACAAATTAAAAAAATGTGAAAAAAATATTTTCCAACGGTATTTGTTCATATTATTCTCAACAAATTAAAAATAGTTTATGAAACATTAATTAATTTAATTTAAAAATTTAAAATTTATGTGACTTAATATATAGTTTATGAAATATATAAACCAACACAACTCTAAATTATTTAAAGAAAATACCTTGAAATTGATAAATCTATTACCCCAGTTTAAAGAAATATTTATTTGAACTGATTTTTTTTTCTTGAGTCTGTGACAGTCAAAATATCATTACTAAATATTACATTTCTATGATCGACTACATTTTATTTCAAAATTAAAAGAATAAATTCACCATTATAAAATATAAAATTGAAATTTGTGTAGAAATCCTGATTTAAGTCATATATACGAAGACACAAGTTAAATATTGGTCGAAGTGGTTCGAAGATGCAAACAGTGTTAGTATCTTGCATTGGGAAGAAGATTCCACATTGGTTTTTTCCACATTCTTCAAAATCGCTACAAATCCGACCAATTTGGTCATCCTCCATTAATGTAAACATCGATCAACCTTTTCTCTCTGCAATTTCTCACTTCTCCAATAACCATTTTTCTTCTCTTTCACACAGATGGCTGCAGAAGACTACACTTTTGGGCCATACAAGATACACCACACTGAAGTGTTCTACTCCACACATCTCTCCTACGCCATGGTCAACCTTCGTCCTCTCCTCCCTGGTAACAAAACATGACACTGCCTATTTCTTCACACACCCATGATTCGCTTCGTTTTGCGTATCCTTTTTCACTTTCCCTTTTGTTTTTAATTGGTTGATTATTCAGAACACAATTAAGCCATAAAAAAAATGTCTTCTTTACTGTTTGGTTTATGAAGTTGGTGCCTTTATTGAGATTAAGAAAAACCCATTTTGATAATTTGCTCGTTTTTGCCCCTTTGCAGGTCATATCCTTTACATGGGGTTCATTTCGATAACACAGTGATGGGGTGGGATGATAGATTCTTTCTGGTAGTCGAGATTGAATGAAACTTTTAATTGGATCTCCTTCGGTCGATTGAGTAGTTTGAATGTGTTTTTGCAAATTATTTAGTACCCACATTAATTCCTCTAAACAAAAAATTCTTTTAATTGGGTGGACTTTCATAGCTTCTTTTTTTTTTTATCTAAAAACAAGGGTTTTTTTGGCTATAAAGTCAAGGTTTTTGGACTAACCATGACTGCAATTTCTTAAGGATCCTGTGAAACTGCAACCATGATCCCAATTTAAAACCTTGTTTGTTTTGGTCGGAAAATCAGTACCAAGCTCAAACATAATTATTCTGAGTTTAGTTGCTTGCTGATATTGCAGTACATTGCATAAGAAATATGCAATCCAGCATAATATGTTGTGTGTTTTTCAGCCCTTAATGGACATTTTAGTAAGTCTGTTTTTAGGGCTTCTGTATTTTATCAGTGTCTATTTTGATTTATCGGTTCATCATGTTTCATATCCATTCGTGTGAAGTTAATTGTTTCATATACCATATATAGGCATGGGGATTCATTTGTGTTCTTCATGTGTTGATTTGAAAGTGTAGGAGTTAGCCTAGACTTTGGTGGCTATATTTGTTTCATGGGGGATTCATATTTGTGTTCATGTGTTTCATAGCTATGTAAATGTTTGGCTTAACAGTTCCTACATGTGCTCGTCTGTCCAAAGCGTGAAGTTAAGCGTTTTGTTGATCTCACTGCTGATGAAACTTCTGATTTATGGCTCACTGCACAGAAAGTTGGTAAGCAGCTTGAGAGCTACCACAAGGCTTCATCACTTACTTTGGCAATCCAAGTAAGACTCATTTGGAGTATGCTCAGCTTGCTTAATAATTTATCTTGTAACTGCTTTGGATTAAATTCTTTCTTCTTTTACATGAGTTTACTTTGAAACATTTTTTTTTTTTCTAAAAGAGGATTTATTAGTTCATATTTGTTGTTCTGTCCTAGTTGGGCACTCTGTGTCACAAATTTGCAATCACGTAAATACACACTCTCCCTTTATATTTGACCAAATTAGAAATCAGATGGAGGCTAACTTTTTTTTCTTTTTCTGTTTTTACTCTTATTTCCTTGTAGTTGTTTACCTATACCTGGTTTCTCTCTTTCATTCCCAATTCATTTTGTACTACATAACACTCTTATTTGTTAGCATTATTGTAGTAAAACAAAGGGTAATGTTTTAGAACTTATTTTCCTATATTTATGTGAAATGCATGACTGTTTATTTATCGTTTCAGTTATTTTCCATGAAGATTCTTGGTTGGTATATTTATTTTATTACTGGCTCTTGTATGCCAAGTGCTAAGTCAGTTAGCATGTGAGGCAAGAATGTAAATTTTACTAATTCTCTTGACAATTCTTTCCAAGTTACTTATTGTCTAATAATTCGTAGTTGTCTCGGTCAAATTTGAAAATAGTTGTGATCTACACTATTTGATGTTAGACAATTTCCCTATCAATGAGATGATTAAATAGTGATACCAAGGGACAGTTCAATTTTGTGATTTTGAGCTGGCAATTTAATGTTCAAAATTGTACAAAACTGACAGAGTACCATAGTTCTGCTGTGATTTTTTCCGATTGAAATTTACATTTTGATTTTAGTTACCAAGATAAAAGTAGTGGTGACCAAAATGAAGTGCTAGTTTTGAAAGATGAACACTATCAAAATCATTTTATGGTGCTATATTTGTTATGTTTTTAAAAAATTTCCTACTTCTACGGACTGTATTGTTGGATGATATGCTACTTGTGACTCTAAAAAATGACTGAGTTATCTTTCTGTATCTCAGGATGGACCCCAAGCAGGACAGACAGTACCCCATGTTCATATTCATCTTATCCCTAGAAAAAGCGGTGATTTTGAGAAGAACGATGAGATATATGATGCAGTAGGATGCTTTATTAATTTTTTCTTGAGGCTATGATACTGATTTTAGTATTTTTATTTTATCTGAGCTGTATCTGCTGTTTGTCACTGGTTCAGATGGATGAAAAGGAGAAGGAATTGAAACAAAAGCTTGACTTAGACAAGGAGAGAAAGGACAGAAGCCTTGAAGAGATGAGTCAAGAGGCAGATGAATACAGAAAACTTTTCGTATAACTGTTGGCTAGCTGTAGAAAATCAATTCTGTGTGCATCATGTGACCAGATTTTCTGTGTGCAGACAATTGTAATGCACTTCCTTAGAGCCACCGAAAAGGTTATTCAGCTGATTTAGATTATAGAGCTTTGAGTTTTTCTGAACCATACAAGTCACAAATTCTAGTTTTCTGAGGGACTTATTATTTACTGTTACATGTATCATGGTACTAACGTTTCAAGGAATGATGACAATTTGGTTTCAAATAGCAGCATTTGGGTCTCTCTTTCTATTTAAACCTCAACTTTGCTTGGCAGTGTTGAAGCTAAAGGTTCAAAGAACTTATGTTTGTTTCCATTCAGAAAGCAAGTAAAAATCTTTAGTTGAGAGAGACACCCAAATCTTCTCACTGTTAATTTTTTCCTTATGCATTCTCATGAAGATCCACAGTAACCACCTATCACTTTAATAAATGAAAACATATAAACGGGGAAGAGAGGCAACTTTAGTTTTAGAAGTTGACTGTAAGATTGAGTTAAATTTAACTTACACATAATTCTAGTTTCTTTTCAGTCCAATTTATATGTTATGGTCAATGGTGAACTACTTAGGATTTAAACTAAAACCAGTTGCACAGAACCACTTATGTATACTCGAATTTAAATACATTTCAATTATTTTTAGTTGCAAAACCAATATCAACCCTTTGTGTATAGTATAGATCCGTCGGTCGAACATCCAAAAGTAGTTAATCAGTACGTGTGGGCTGATTGATCACATAGATGGCTGACATTGAAGATGACTGATCAGTTGGTATTTAACATAGTTTACCATCTTAAACATGGTTTAGTGTAAATCAGTTAAATAGTATTAAAGTCTGATTGAACCATAATTTGATTGATGGTAGTTAGGTTTATTGATTGCAACATTTAACACAGTTGTATTCGGACAATTACTGACTTAAACATTAGAGTGTTTTCTATAAGTATACTTAAACAGTTTGAATGATTGAAACTACTTAGCATTGGATTAATATAAGATTGAAGCGACAAAAAAACTAATATCAAAAAGTTAAGAGTGTCTAACTAGTATTCGGACATACTGATTTAAACATCAGAATGTCTTCTATAAGTACACTTAAACAGTTTGGATAATTGAAACTCCTTAACATTGGATTAATATAAGATTGAAGCGACATAAAAACTAGTATAAAAAAGTTAAGAGTGTCCAACCGGTATTGCAAAAACACTTTGTTTTATCCATCAAAATAGTACATAAAAGAGAACATTATGAAATTAAATCACTTAATTTAAATGAAATTTTTTATAATCTCTTAAAAGAGAAAAAATGATTAATAATTAATTTTTTTCCATAAGTTAAAAGGTTAATTTGTATAGCTTTCTAGAAAATTTATTTTTAGTTTGTGAAAAAACTGGTTTTTATTTGTGGAGAAAAATACGGAATTTTTTTACTTTTTTTTCCTCTTAACATTACATATAAAGAAACTTTTTAAACATATTCTAAAAGCATATTTAAGTGTCTTGTTGTGAAAGAGTAAAGTCTCAATTTAAATGTTATTATTATAGGATTAGGTGGCACACAATTAACAACCATTGATTGACTTAATCATTCCCATATTTAAAAATATTTTTAGGAAGACTATAAAGGAGTAGGTAAGAATAAATTACAAGAAATTGACGGAGAAAATTAGTCCACAGATTTTCCACATCTATAAATTCAAAGCAAATTGCAATTGTATTCCATTCTGTGCATGTTTCTGTTAGATTAACCGGGTGGATTATTGTCTCATTTGCCTCTTCAATTAAGGTAAGATAATACACCAAAATCTTAAAAAGTATATCCCTTGTTATTTTCTTTTTTTCTTTATGCATTACTGTGAACAATTTTGTTAGATGGCTGTTGAATACTATGATTTTGGGCCTCACAAGATCCACCACAGTTCAGTGTTCCATACAACTGATCTTTCTTTTGCCTTCGTCAACCTTCGTCCTTCTGTGCCAGGTATGCTGTTCCTTTATGTTTTCAATTCTCTTAGAATCATGCTTTATATCTATCTCCAATATTCAAAGTGGCATAATAATTTCTTTTCAACCATTTTGTTTGGTAGTGTTGTGAAAATCTTGATTATATGCATGCATAGAAGAGAAGAGAGATTAGGCGTATTTAGTTTAAGACAATACTTTTATAAGCTTTTCATGTTCTCCTTTTCTGAAATAGTTATAAAACTGCAATTTTATTTTCATTCTATTGTTGTTTCGACGACCAATATATGAAATAATGAAAACCAACAAAAATCTTCTGCATAAATCCTTGTTTTCGATCATAGAACTGCATAAATTTGAAATTAATCAAATGATTCAAAAATCTTCTTTTTTTTTCTCTGTGTGAAGTCTTGCTGGTGTTAATAATAGATTTTAATTTTAATTTTATAAATGACTTTCACTTTTGACTCATTTGTACTTCCAAAGATTTAACTCGCTAATTGACTTTTTGTTTTCCATTTGCAGGTCATATCCTTTTCTAATAGAATGTTAGCAACAAATTCTGTGTTTTATATGGTTATTAGTTGAGACACTGCAAAAACCAGCTAAAGGAAGGCCATGATTAGTCACCATATTAGCAAATAATGCTTCATTATAATTACAAATTTATTAATTGACTTCGAAGATCCATGCGATAATACAATTACTAGCTTTCAATACAAGAGTAAACATGTAGTTGTAAAACTAGTTTGTTTCATTAGGGAATCAACATGACATAGTTTGCATATACCTTCAGATTACAGTATCTATATGAAGAGAACAAAAGAAGAACCACACTTAAGAATTAGTCTCAAAACTAATTTTGTACAGTAAAATCTCAATTTAGTTAGCCATTTGAAGCTGAACCTGTTACCTTAACAATAAATACATGTTCTTGTCTGTCCTAAGCGCGAAGTGAAGCGTGTTACCGATCTCACTGATGAAGAGACTATAGATTTATGGTACATAGCTAAGAGACTCGGTAGGCAGCTAGAGAACTACCATAAGGCATCATCACTTACATTTTGTCTTCAAGTAAGACAACTGAAGAAGACTTTAACCATGCGTTTTTTAGTTTCTACCAAGTCTCTTGTAATTGTCTAAGACTTGCATGTTATGTTTCAACTATTCTTGAACCTAACATCAGCATTTTTATGAATCGTAGGATGGACCTCATGCAGGGCAATCAGTGCCTCATGTTCATATCCATATCCTTCCCCGGAAAGCTGGTGATTATGAGAACAACGATGACATTTATGAGGATGTAAGATTAAAATTTTTGTTTTACCTTTTTAAACTTTTGTCTGTTTTTTGCATGTAGATCTGATAATGTAACTTTGTTGTGATATTTTTCTTCTTTATTGGATGATTCAGATAAACGAAAAGGAGAAGCAGTTCCATCAATCACTTCAGGAGGATAAAGAAAAGAGAGACAGGAGCATTGAAGGAAAGAGAGAGAGGAGCATTGAAGAAATGGCTATTGAGGCCGATGAATACAAAAAATTTACCTTTTGATAGTTTTAGGTGGCACCATGAAACAAAATATGAAGATTACAAACTGAAAATCTATATAAAAATGTTTTCATCAAGGGAACATAATTTGATGGTTGTGTTAGTGTTTCATAAAATACATTTACGTTGTCTAAGGAGTTCTGAAAAAAATGTTGTGTTTGAAGTTTTCCCTGTTGTTCTTCAGCCTATTTGGACGATTTCATGTATGCCCTTCTCTTAGATAATCAACTTATCAAGCTTTGGTCAATTTTTTTTTTTTTTTTTT
>Ga0099822_1010656_pt1 | contig 11359 bp, 6 predicted proteins | sample CowpeawhiteBW_FD_76839 | JGI IMG/M metagenome (GOLD analysis project Ga0099822, IMG submission 76839) | Root nodule microbial communities of legume samples collected from California USA - Cow pea white BW | ecosystem: Host-associated > Plants > Roots > Nodule | place: USA: California | collected... | reverse complement strand
TAAAAATAGATATAAAATATATATAAAAAAAATAAAAATATAAAAACATATAAAATAATTTTTTAATATATATATATATATATATATATATATATATATATATTACTTTTAAAATTGATTACGTCTTTCCAACATAGTTTTCATGGGTAGGGGACACATTTTGTCAAGCAATGTTACCATCGCTTCCTCTAGTCAAGTCGTTGCAAAGCTAATTAGCTATACTTTCTTGTTTAACACAAAATTTCATTATATTATCAGAGGACAAACTAAACCATAACTAATTCTTTCAGTTTAATATTAAAGTTGTAAATATGGCATTGCATTAAAGATTTTATAAAAAAATTATCTTTTATAAGAATTTTATCAATTGAAAGAATAATTATTACAGATTAAAAATAATTATTATTTATTTTAAAAATGAATATTTTCATTATGCTTTTATTTTTAAAATACATCTATTAAAATTATGAAAGATATATAATTACTCTAAATCCGATAATTAATGGAAAAACTGCCCAAATTACTATAAATAGATTCTCTCGATTATGTATTCAAGCCATGCACCCTTTCATTTCTCTTGCAATCATGAATACATCTCCCTCTCAATATGCAATCATTTTTGTATGGTTGCTATGTGGAATCATGTTCAACACTGCCTTTTGCAGCATCAATATTCGTTGCAATCGACACGACATGCATGCTCTCTTCAACTTCAAGCAAGGAGTCATAGATTCATCAGGTGTACTTTCTTCATGGTCTGCTGAAGTAGATTGTTGTGAATGGAATGGAGTAATGTGTAGTAACATCACAAGTAGAATCACTGGAATCACTCTCCCATGTTCTTCAACTATTCAAAGTTACACAGATCAAGAAGACAAAACACATTGTCTTACAGGTTCCATTCACCTCTCCTTGTTGTTAGTGGAGTTGCAATTTTAGATTACTTGGATTTGGGAAACAATGACTTCTTAGCGTTACAGTTTGATTATCTACATAATCATAATTGTCACAATCTATCTATACTTACTTCTCCTCTTCGGTGTGTCAACTCTTCAACTCTTCGCCATCTTGATCTATCATATAACTCGAATCTTGCCATCAAAAGCCTTCAGTGGCTTCCCTATATCTCCTCTTTGGAGTATCTTAACCTCCGTTCTATTGATCTTAGCAAGGAAACCAATTGGCTTCAATTAGTAACTATGCTTCCATCACTTCATTCCTCCATTTGCGTAATTGTCAACTTAAGGACTTGAGTTTGTCTCTCCAGTATGCTAATTTTACTAAACTCGAATTTCTTAGTCTTTCTGCAAATGAATTTAACTCAGAGTTACCTAAGTGGTTATTCAATCTTAGTTGTGATATATATTATTTATACCTTAGATCAAGTTCTTTAAAAGGACATCTACCCAAGACTTTGTTAAATCTTCGAGAAATCAAAGCCTTGGTATTGGATGAAAATAACTTTGATGGACCCATTCCAAATTGGTTAGGTGAATTCTACCATTTAGAAACTCTTAGTCTTAGTGACAACATGTTTTCTGGATCCATTCCCATAAATTTGGGAAATCTATCATCCTTAATTATCTTAGATGTTTCTTCAAATCGATTGACGGGAGTCGTGTCTGAGAGAAATTTAGCCAAATTGTCAAATTAAAGGATCTGGGTATATACTCATATTCCACATTAACTTTTGATTTTGACTCCCAATGGATTCCACCTTTTCAACTTGAAAAACTAACTCTTGGGTTTTCAAATCCCAACCTTCTTATGTGGTTTTATACACAACAATCTATTGAAAGTTTATCTATGTGAATCAACATTTGAGGCTCCAGAAAAATTTTGGAATTTTGTATCAAGAGTGACTGAAATCCGATTGGAAGACAATTTGATAGATGGGAACATGTCAAATGTGTTGTTGAATTCTTCATTCATTTATCTATCATCGAATGGTTTGAAAGGCTCCTTGCCTCAATTATCACCAAACGTGGTCATCGTCTTGTTATCAAATAATTCATTATCAGGGGACATGTCTCCTCTCTTGTTCGGTTCGGCCTGACGATCCAAATGGATCGGACAAACCCGACGACATAGACAGGTCGGACGGACCGACAATCAAGATGGGTCGGGCGGGCCCGACTACCAAAATGGGCCCAATGACCCAGACTGGTCAGGTGGACTTGACGATCCACACGGACCAAATTTTTTCATCTAATGACATGTTTGGATGAGGAAATTAAAAGGGAAATTGAAATTGAGGAATTAAAGAAGATATTTCAAATAATTAAATAGTAGAATTTGAAATTCACTCAAAAAAGAAAGAAATTGAAATTCTCCAAGTTCTGGAATTACTCATTGGTTAGGACATAAAAGTTCACAGGTCCAAAAGGTCGAGTTAGGTTGGGTTGAACCAAAGGTTGGGTTGAACCAAAGGTTGAGTCGGGCAGGCTTGAGACGAAGGTTGAGTCGAGCTGGTCCAGGACGAAGGTCGAGTCGGGCCAATCCAAGGTTGTGCCCAACCGGCCCGGGAGAAAGGTCAAGCCGAGCTGGTCTAGGACCAAAGTTGAGACGAGTCGACCCGAATCGAAGGTCGAGCCGAGTCAGATGGACCCCAAGTCGAGCCAAGTCGGCCCTAGCTGAAAGTCAAGACGAGTTGACCCTCAGTCTAGTCGGCCCAGGCCAAAGGTTAAGCTGGGTTAATCTAGGCAGCAAGTCAAGCCGAGTTGGCCTGACTGATGGTCGAGTCAAATCGGCTTGTGCCAAAGGTCCATATTAGTCGGCCTGAAGGTCGAGCTGAGTTGGTTTAGGCCGAAGGCCAACCCAATTCGACTCAAACTGAAGGTTGAGCTGAGTAAGCCCGACCCCAGGTCAAGTTGAGTGCCTTGGGTAGAGTCCAGTAGGCTCGAGTCATAGGTTGACCGAGTTGTTACAAGTAGAAAGTCGAAATGAGTAAACCCAGGTCGAAGGTCAAGACGAAATAACTCTAAGTTGAGTCATCCATGGCTAAAGGTTGAGCTAAGTCGGCTCGGACCGAAGGTCGAGTCGATTTGGCCTTGACATAAAGTTTAAACCAATCTACCCTAATTAAATGTTGAGTCGAGTTAATAATGCCAGCCAAATGGGTCTTGTTGGCCATGATATTTGGTATATTTGTTGGGTCAAGTAGGTACACTTTCCATTAAAGGTTTGGAAGTCATCTTATATCAAAATTTTCAAGTATGTGGATGTATTCCCAAATCTCAAAGTGCATTTGATTGCTCAATCCAAAACTCATACGTAATTTTAGATTAATCAATCCTAAATACATTCTCAGATATAGGAGTGCATTCTGGATTGCTCGATCCAGAATTCAGGTTTGATTTTTTTTTGGCTAGTCCGGAATATATTCTTGAATTTGAGAGTGCATTTCAAATTATTCAATATGGTGAAATTTCCGAATTGGCCAATTTAAAATATATTCTGAAATTTAAGAGTGCATTCCAAATTGTCCAATTACTACAAGAAAATGCTTCATTAGTAACCAATTTTAGTGACAAAAAACTGTAGTTACTATAATTACTAATTTAGATACAAGTTTACAAAGTAAAAAAATTATTAGTTACTAAAATAGTTACTATTATGAATAAAAAATTATAATTGGTTACTAAATTAGTTTTTAAAATTAGCTACCATAGTTTTGACTACCAAAGAAAACTGGTCACTAAAAATTAACTACCTAAGTTTTGGCTACCAAAATAACTTAGTTACTAAATTGGTCTCTAATTAATTAATGACAAATTTAATGACCAATTATAATTTTTTATTTATATTAGTAACTATTTTACTAACCAATAAATTTTAATTTTATAAATTGATATTTAAATTGGTCACTATAGTAACTAATAACTTTTAATCACTAAAATTAGTTATTAGTAAGATATTTTGTTGTAATGAATTCAGAACACACCGATATACCAGCTCGATTTGTCGTGATCACCTTCACGTTCACCTTCACCTTCACCTTCACCTTCACCTAACTAATCAACTTCTTTCTTTCACTACCGGTCACATTGCCAATGATGATGACAGATGTAGAAGGATAAGGAAAATGATAGCAGATGAAGATAGGTGAAGAAGATGATCAAGATGGCAGAAGCATGAAGGCCAAGAAGGAGGTGTAACACCTCCTAAAGAAGGAGGAAAAAAGTTGTGAATTTTTAATATATTTTATTCAAGAGGGAAATCAGAATAATTTTGGTTCAATAATTTTTTCCGTTATTTATTCTTTATTTTTAATAACATAAATTCACTTCATTTTTTCTAATTATCAATTGCTACTTTACAAACTTTCGACAACAAAATAATAATTAAATTAAATTACTTAACAAAATATACTTATGTATTTTCCAAAAGTATTTTCTCAGAAATTTACAAAAATTACAAATTATTACTAAATTAATTAATTTTACCTTATTTTATCTTTTTTTTAAATTTTTTTCATCTTCTAATTTTAAATAATTAAAAAAAAATTCTACTCATGCTACCTCTGTAATCTTATTCTCAAAAGCTGCTCCGTCAGAAAAGAAAATAAAAAAATCTGTGGGGACACATTTTGTCATCAAAGTAATAATAGCTTTCTCAAGTCGTTGCAATCCTAATTAACTTTGTTGTCTTGAGCGATTAAATATGATTTTTTCTCCTTAATTTTTTATAGAAACTAAAATTACTTTTTTTTACAATTTTAATTTAATTTAATTTTTCAATTTTTAAAATATTTGAATTTAATTTATTTAACTTGTTAAATTTAATTAACAATTATACCTTATACATTTCTATTTTAATATTAGTCAAGAAACTATTTTAAAATAACATTGAAATCTTAAATAAATAACAAAAATGTGATTATAAAATATATATATATATATATATATATATATATATATATATATAAATAAAAAGCTGAAGCTGAAGATTAAATTAGACAAAAAATTCAACTGAAAATTAAAAACTAAATACATATTTAACTTTTTTGTTATTTAACACAAAATTTCATCGTATATGGCAAACTCAAATATCATCAACTTAAACCTAGTAGGAGATGAACTTTACGTTGTTTTATTTTTTGATATTCTTCATAAAATTACAAGAATTATATTTCTTAATATTGATGTATTTAACATAATTTACAGTAGCGTATACGTGTGAAGCCTTCAAATGAATTATTTTCAAAATCGTTATCGTGGACGTATGGGACACATTTTGTAAAGCAACGTTATAGTCAAGTCGTTGCTTTAAAAGAACAAAGTTTTCGGTTAATTGATATGGTCATTGTCCAATGCAAAACTTTTCACGCGGATTTATAAATATTTTGAATTTTTTTAGTTAAATATAATTTTATCCTTGACTCTTATTAAAAATTAAAATTAGTATCTTTTAAATTTTACACTAATTTAGTCTTTAATTTTTAAAATTATATAAATGTAATTTTTTAATTAATCATTATTGTTAAATTTATTTAATGTTTTAAATATTTTTTTAAGCTAATATTAAAATAAAGATATGTGTCAAACGAATAAACAATTTAAATATAATTATGCAATGAGTTTAAAATTTTAAATAAATTTAACAAAATTTGATTAAAATAACTAAATTCTTACATGTTTAGAGTTAGAAGATTAAATTAAGCCAAATTTTGAAAAAAAAAATTTTAATTTTCACAAAAAAGTCAAAAACTGGAACTGTCAAAATGGATAACCCGGCTCAACCCACCACAGATTGATAATTTAGTGTGTCAACCCAACCCGGCTCACCTTTTAGCGAGCCGAAAAAATTTGAATCCGACCCGACCCACCACCGGTTGGCTCACGGGTTCACTTAATTAAAAAAAATATTATTATTTTTATTTTTTCAGTCAAAACTAAATTGTAATTCTAATTAAAATCTAAATAAACTTTAATACAATCCAAATACAAACCAAAATAAAAAAAATTCAAATTATTTACGTGTTGGATAAAAAAATAACCTAACATGATCCAAATGTAAAACCCAACTTAATAAAATAAAATAAAAACACTTGTGTGACCCTTTTATTTGCGGGTTGGTGAATCAACCCGACTCACCACGGGTTCAATCCGGATGAGCCGGATTCTAAATGAATCGGGTCAAAAATCAACCCGAATTGAAATTTGTAAAATATTTTCAACCTAACCCGGCCCGAACCCGTGGTGAATCAGATTGGCTCGCGGGTTCCAATCCATTCAGCTCTATTAAAAACCAAAAGTATATTTAAAATTTTTTTTCAAAACAATAACTTTAAGTAATAAATATCTGTTTTTTATTTCTTAATTTAATCTAGTTGCGAACTTCTTCTTTTTTTCTTAACAAGATATAATAGAAATACAAAGTTTACAACTTTACGTCAATATATTTTTTAAGGTTATATCTATAATCGATTATGACAATTGATTTCTATTAGACCGACACAAATACATGTAGTAATTAACTTCACTCTCAACCAATCATAATAATTAAAATCTCATTATATTAACCGTTAATATTATATTACCAACTTTTAATGCAGTAAATTGTAATTTATTTTTTACAACAATTCATTTGATATTTTTAATTAAAATTTTAGATAAATTCATAAAATTTATTACCATAAATGTTAACAAAGTTTTGAAATTCTTAATTTATATTCTAAGTTTAAGAAAAATTCCATTTTAGTAATTAATGTTTTATAAATATTTAATTTTTAATTAAAATTTAATATATTAATCAAAAAAAATGTCAAAATATAAATTACTAAAAGTAAGATTTAAATTATTTGGTTTTCAGTTTCTTTAAAGATTTTATTTTCTTTATTTTATTTAAATTATTTTAATTGACCGTCCTTGAAAAGATGTTGTATTACCTGAACTTATAAAAAAAAATATTCTACAATTTAAATAAATGATTAAATATTTCGTTTTTCATAATAATTACAATTTTCATAGAAAAACACGCATATATATATATATATATATATATATATATATATATATATAATTTTGATAGTATCTACCATAATTAATATTTTTTATATTATTAATTATCACAAATCATTGTTAATATAAAATTTAAAATAATACTATAAAATTTTAAAAATCGAAAAGAATGAGTGCGTCGACTAAGTTTATTTATTAGAATAAGAGTAAGTGTGTTATATTGTTAGAAGTGAGCTTTAAGCCTAACTCAATTCCACAAAATCGACGAGTAAGGTGAAGATTGCATCCACTTATATATTGTGAATTGACCTTATTTCTATTTGATGTGGGACTTCCAACATCATCTTCTATTTCTTCTTCTAGTTTTGGAGTTTTTTGGGTTTGCTTTGATTATGATCAGAGCCTCATTTTCCCCCTTCTGTACTCTTGTGTTTTGGTTTGTTAGGTTGATTTAGGGTTGTGGTGCTCAAATTCTCTTGGGTTTCTCCTCATAAGTTTGGTATCTGTTTGAGGTAAGAGAAGCTAGGATTCTTGCAAATTTCAAAATGAATTATTCGTTTGGTCATTAATTGGGTCTTGAAGGGTGGAATTAATGAGTGATTTGCATTGAAATGGTTTGTGTTCTGTTTTTGGTCGGTGTGTTGGTGTTGCATGTTGGATGTAGGTGGAAATCTGCTATTGTAGCTTAAGCGAGAATTTCTAGCTTAAGCGAAAGCAGTTTCGCCCAAGCAAGAAAAATCTAGCTTAAACAAAAATAACAAAATTTTCACCTTGCACTTTGTTCGAGTTTTAGTTTAAGCGAGAATTTCTCACTTAAGCAAGAGCCGCTATCGTCTAAGCGAGAAATTCTAGCTTAAGCGAGAGGACCATTGGAACTCTTTTTGTCTCTGCTTAATTTTTAGCTTAAGTGAGAATTTTTAGCTTAAGCAAAAACTCTTGTCGCTCAAGCGAGAATCCCCAACTCAAGCGAGAATTGCTGCAGAACTCTTAATTTCTTTGTTTTATCTGTGATTGACTTATTTAGTTTAAAAGTATGAAGTGTGAAGCTATTCATGAATGTGTGGTATTCTTGAGACTGGACTTGATGTGTATAGCATGGAAATATGAGTTATTCTTAGATAACATGTGAAATATGTAAGAGTTTCATGACGAAATTCCTATGGTGGTAATATAGTGTATGTAATGATTTATGAATTTAAGTAAGGTTATATTTTGGCACTCTAATGATCATTCAAACTTACATAGAGTAGAATGATTTATGTGGTGAGAGTAGTAGGAGGTCTTAGTCTAATACAGGATAATGATCTTAAATGATCATGGATTAACCTTGTGTGGTAGGGTGAAACTCATTGACAATGACTCTATAGAGCAATAGAGGCCACCACAAATGTAAGTTTCCAATGAATTTGATTTCATTACATTTATCTGGATAATAGAGTTAGAGAGTCTATTATTGCTTGGTATTGCATGTTGCTTGTGTTTCTGTGACATAATTATTATGTTAATTTAAATTCCGTAGCTTACACTTTTCCTTGTACTTTTGTTTCCTTGTTTGTCTTTTCTTTTGCAATGATCACCAAAAGAATTGGTGTGAGCAGACGAGGAGACATTGGTTGATCCTAATTAGGTGGATGATGATGTTGTGGTTTAGAGTAGATGTTATAGATCAACCCCGTCCTCTTGGAATCTTTTTGAAAACTCTTTCTGTGTTCTTAATCTTTTCTTGAGTTGTTTTGTGTCCTTAGATAATTTATATTTTGTGATATTTATGGATGACTGTAATAATCATTCTAGTATACTTTCTCTCTCTCCTCTATTATGTTATATTATGTGATATTTTATGTAATTGTATATTTTCTATTAAATGGAACTTTATATAAGATGTTTTACATTCTATTATTTATATATACATACCTACAATGATTAAATATTTAATGAATTATATCTTTACATTCAAATAATTAAGTAAACATTATAATAAATAATACTAATTATCTTTTCCTTCAACAAATTATTACAACAAAAAATTAAGTTTTGGAGTATTATTACTTCACTTATTTTCAAATTATTGCGTCCACTATAAATTATTCTTTAACCATATAAATATATATTTATCAAATTTACTTAACATCTTTACACTTATTTTAATACTTATCTATTAATAATTCTTTTATTAAACAACAAATTTTGACTCAATAATTTTTTCCCTTTATTTTATTAACTAATTTGAATAACATATAAATTCACTTCATTTTTTCAAAGTATCAATTGCTACTTTACAAACTTCCAACAACAAAATAATAATTATATTATATTATATTTAACAATATACTTATGTATTTTTCAAAATTATTTTCTCAAAAAATTACAACAATAATAAATTAGTACTACATTAATTAATTTTACCTTAATTTATCTTTTCTTAATTTACTGTTTTTTCATCTTCCAGTTTTAAATAATTAAAAAATAAAAAGATTCAATCCGTGCTACCTCTGTAATTTTATTCTCAAAAGGTGCTCCGTCAGAAAGAAAAAAAATCGGTAGGGACACATTTTGTCAACAAAGTTACAATCGCTTTCTCTATATTCAAGTCGTTCCAATCCTAATTAACTGTGTTTTCTTATTTAACACAAAATTTCATCATATTATCATAGGACAAACTCAAATATCATAAACTTAAAACCAGTAGGAGATGAACTTTACGTTTTTTTTTTTTCTATATTCTTCGTAAAATTACTGGAATTATCGATATTTATCAAGTATCTAATTTATAAAGTTGTAATATTCTAAAAAAAATATTTGAATAATGATTCATTTTAATTATAAAAAATAATTAGTCACTATATAGTAATCAAATTGTAACTAAAATATTTCCAAAAAATTATAATTGGTCTCTAAATTGATAATTAAAATAGTTTCAATTATGAATTAGTTTTTAAATTGGTTATTAGCATTAGTTACCAGATTTTGGCTACCAAAATAATTAGTCTCTAAATTGATCTCTAATTAGAAAATTGGTCTCTAACATATTTTTTATTACTAAAATTGGTCATTATTTAAGAGTTTTCTTAATATTTCTATGATAGCAATAATTTATATTTTTTATGTTGACAATTTTAGTATATATAGTTTTGATTTAAATTCACATAAAAACAATCATATATTTATTATATTTTTAAAAATCATTGTATATCTTTTAATATTTATATATCATATATTTATTATATATCTTATTATTTTAAAAATAAATGTATCGACGTATAAATATGTATCATAAATATGTATCGTATTGGATACAGATACCATACCTATATGTGTGAAGCCTTCAAATGAATTATTTAAAGAATAAAGAATAAGCAATCAATAGCACCGACACATAAATTATGTTTGATTTGAAAGGTTTTTCCAAAATGGTTATCATGGGCGTAGGGGACACATTTTGTAAAGCAACGTTAAAGTCAAGTCGTTGCTTTAAATAAACAAAGTTTTCTGATTAATAGATATCGTATCACGAATTGATCACAATTACACTTCTTTGTGAAGACTTTTGAATCCAATGCAAAAGTTTTCATGCTGATTTATAAATATTTTGACATTTTACTTTCAAAATAATATTTTTTAGTAATAAATCTCTATTTTTTATTTTTGAATTTAATTTAGTTGTGAATTTTTTTTTCTTAATAAGATATAATAGAAATACAAATTTTACAACTTTATGTCAATATCTTTTTTAAGGTTATCGATATTCGATTAAGATAATTGATTTCTATTAGACCGACACAAATACAAATAGTAACTTCACTCTCAACTAATCATAATAATTAAAATTTCATTATATGTAACCGTTAATATTATATTACCAAGTCTTAAGACTTTTAATGCAACAAATTGTAATTTATTTTTTACAAATAATTCATTTGATACTTTTAATTAAAATTTTAGATAATTTCATAAAATTTATTAACATAAATGTTAACAAAATTTTGAAATTCTTAATTTATATTCTAAGTTTTAGAAAAAGTCCATATTAGTAATTAATGTTTTATAAATATTTACTTTTTAATTAAAATTTAATATATTAATCACAAAAATATCAAAATATAAATTACTAAAGGTAAGATTTAATTTTTAATAAATTAAATTAAGTTATTTTTTTTTACATTTTTCTACAATACCTCTTTTAGTTTTTTTGTTAAGATTATTTGGTGTTCAATTTCTATAAAAAATATTCTACAATTTAAATAAATGATTAAATATTTCGTTTTGCATAATGATTACAATTTTCATAAAAACACATACATACATATATATATATATATATATATATATATATATATATATATATATATATATATATATTTATATATATAGTATATATAATAATATTTTTTTTATTT
>Ga0099822_1010655_pt1 | contig 11360 bp, 6 predicted proteins | sample CowpeawhiteBW_FD_76839 | JGI IMG/M metagenome (GOLD analysis project Ga0099822, IMG submission 76839) | Root nodule microbial communities of legume samples collected from California USA - Cow pea white BW | ecosystem: Host-associated > Plants > Roots > Nodule | place: USA: California | collected... | reverse complement strand
GTTTCAAGGGAAACTCTTGGTGATGGTGGTTAGTGTATACCTTGATATAGGAGATGTCTAGATAAAGGAAGGTATCATGAACTCTAAAAATTATTCACGCTCACATAGAGTAGAATAATTTATATGGTGAGAGTGGCAGGAGGTCCTAGTCTTGGGAGATATTGGGCCCAAGACATTAGACGATTAACCTTGTGTGTGGTTGGGTGATAACCCCTTGCGTCTAGACTCTGCAGAGTTTAGAAACCATCACAGGTGCATAATTCCTTTAGAATTCTATATCAAAAGTATGATCTGAATATTGAGTTAGAGAGTCCTTTAATTGTTTGCTTTCACATGTTTTGGGTGCTTATTGCTTTGCTTATCTATAACCTATTTTATAATCTGCTTGCTCAATAACATGTTAAATATTTTACTATAGCTTATCTTTTCTCTTTGTGTTTGTTCTCTTCTTTGGCTTTTTCCTTTTGCGATGATCACCAAATCTTTGGTGGGAGCAGACGTGGAGACTCTTGGTGATCGTGATGTTGGCGGGGAGGCTGCGATGTAGTTAGGCTTCCTAGATCCTTTATTGCTCATTGTTGAGTCTTTCTTCTTGTGTACTGTTATCTTGCAGTTTCTTATTCTTTGAGAAAATTTCCAATTTAATCTAATTTGTGTTTAGATTATATTCTGAACATTGTGCTGTGTCTTTAGGTTTCCATTCCAGTATAATGTGGGATAACTAAAAAAGGTTAATTCTAAATATATTTTATGTTGGTGTCCTATTTTATACTATAAACATGCAACGTTTTATTTATTTAAATTATTCAACTAAATTGGGACATTACAATCGAAATGTTTTAATAAAAAACATAAGAAATATCTAAGTTTATAAGATGTATAATCTTAATTAAAACTCATATTTAATTATGATTTATGTTTGTTCTTTGATTATTTTTAATCATATAATTCTAAAGCTTAAATTCCTATTAAATTTTGTCCTTAAATAAAAGATATATAAAAAATTTAGTCTTTTAAATTGTTAAAAAGTCATCATCTCTTATCAGAATAACGGAGATTGAATATTTTGAAAAGATAAAAGCTTAAAATATTTTTAGAGGTGTAACACTTTCGGAGATCATAAAACATATAACATAATTTACAGAAAGTTTGTTAACTTAAAACATAAACGAAATACACATACACACGTACATTATACATAGATGTTGTTCTTGCACTTGTACAAATATTCTTAACAAAAGAAAAATGTACTTAATGAGAACTTAGTTATTAGCATCATGACCAATCCAACTATAATTAAAAAAAGAAAAACACACACACATAAACTACACATAAATCTATACATCAAAGGATATTCCACAAATAAAATATTGATTGACATCTTCTGAAAGATTTATATTAAATATGTTCCACCAGAGACCAATTCTTATTTAAACTAATACATAAATTTACAAACGAACCTAAAAATAATGAATTAAAGTAAGTTTATTACAACTCAATTTCATATATTTACACATGTCACTGTGTATAAAAACTCCTTTCTTGGTTTTTCACCACTTGATATCTTAATCTATGTGACATAGATCATCAATGAAATATAGATATCAGTCAATACACAATCAAATAATGATTAACACATCATTCCAAATCTATAACCCCAAATTCATACAAATTCCATTGATCTTAATAAGCATTATCATACAATTTAACTCATTTAAAAAATACTACAAATCAATAAAATACAAAAATTAATTTTAATTTTGTATATATAAAAACCTTAATATTCAATAAGTTAAAGAGACTAAAAGAAATTATTTTTTTAGCTTGATTGAAAATATTTTCACTTGAGTGAATTTTTTTTATTAAGATATTGGCAAAAATTGGGGTTGAGTTATAATGTTAATTTTCGTTTAAGAAAAAAAAAATCTTAATTTGAACAAAAACAAGATTGAAAGTAAGGTTGATTTTCAATTCTATTTTTACTCGAGTGAAAATAGAGCTAATAATAAGATTTGGATCCTTTATTCTATTTTCGCTTGATAAAAAAAATTCTTCATTTGAGAAAAAAATATCAAAAAATCAAACTCATGTAGTAGAACAAATCAATTTTCAAACTTTTCATCCAAATTTACTTTATCAAATATAGTTTTCAAACAACTCAAAATGATCAATATAATCTACAATTTTCTCAAATGTCATTCTTCACTCATTTCAATTCAATCTTATCATAGCTATTTCTATTCACACCAAGCTCAAAACTAACATTAAATATTTTGTTTCAAATAGCCACAACTTGAACTAATTTGTCTCAAATAATACAAAATTGATAGCACGCAACAAATTTTGTTTATTTATTCAAACTATAATTCTCATCTTATACTCAAACACTAAAAATAAATTCTAACCATATACAATCCTGCATAAAACTCAAGATAAATAATCATGTCACATTCACATCCTTTTTGCCTATTTGGGTATTTTAACTCATTTCTTATTGGCAAAACATTCATTTCAAATTTTTCAAATATGTGGTACCTTTTATAGAAAGAAAATTAATTAATTAATTTTTATTTATTTATAGCTAGATCTTTTAAAAGTAAAATAATCAAGTTTTACTTGTAAAATTAATTTTTTTATATATTTTTAAGTCCTTATATTCAGTAAAATTTTCTTTTTAAATCTATACAAAGAAAATACGTTATACAAATTTTGTCCTTTTTTTGTTTTTAATATTTTTATTATTTTTCAATTTCTGTGTTTTTCTTTCTCGTATCCGTTTTCTTAAATTTGTCTATGGAAACAAACTTTTTAAAGTCAGAGGATAGTTTTAATTATACATTGATTTATATTAAATTAGATAAATATTTTGTACATGAAATTTTAAATTACAAATATACAAATATTTTCCAAATGAAATTGTTAAAATTTAAAATATGAGTAGTGAAAGTGTGACAGAAAAAACACCAAAATCAAATTAAAAAAAGTAAAGAGGAACAAAATAATAATTACAATAATCGTGATTATATTTGATCATGGAAATTTAGAAAATGAGTGATGAATGATATGATACCTAATACTGATTAAAATTTTGTCTGTATAATAAAATCATTAAATAATATAGACCACAACTTTTATGGTTAAATCAGAAGAATCAGAAAACCGCATCATAATTCATTTTAATAATTTGATTAAATAAATAGCCCTAACAATCCAACTAAGATATTTTTTATGTGATAATTATTATGGTAAGACCAGAAAGTAAATAATATCTAAACACGCGTGGTCCATCAGTGCTTAACCATGTGCGTAGTGAGCATAGACAGGATTCCAGTAAAAATCTTATTTTTATTCTTAACATTTAACGCTTACAAAACAATAAAAAAAATCAACCTTTTAATGTACACATTCTATTTTTCAATTTTATTCTTAATAAAAAAAATTTAAATTAAAATAATTATTTTTTTGATTTTATTCTTTAAATGAAATTTTTGAAATTTTAACTGTTTATAACTAAAATAACTATTTATAACAAAAGAAATACATATAAAATAAAAAAAAATTATTTATTAATAATAATAATATATGAAGTGTGTAAGATAGGGTGGGTGTTATGATGTGTGACACATGAACCTAAGATCATAAATGTTTGCCAATATGGTATCACACATAAGGTTAAGAATGAGTAAGTTTTGATCCCAAAAGGGATTAATTAAAAGAAAAGGTAAAAAAAGAAAAAAAAAAAAAAAAGAGTTTTGTTCTTTTCTCATGTGTGTTTTTTGACCATGGATTATGGTTGTAACCCAAAGTGCTTTTCATTGATTCTTCTTTGAGATATTTGTGATGAAACCTCACACTAATAGTACCAATCAAGGTGTTTGATAAAAGTGGAAATGAAGTTGTTGAATAAAAAAAAAACCATAAATCAAACCATTATGTCATGTCAATGAAACACCCATATGGGGCCCACTCAACAATAGAATCTGTGGGGCCCACCACATCTAGTTTAGCCAAATCTTCCAGTTGTTGGGGACTTGAGAAAGCTTCATCCATTTTCCCTGAAAATGACAAAGGCAAACCTAGGACCACATTCAACTCATAATCTTGTTCACAAAATTATCTTTTAATATTTAATTAAAACAACACCAATAATAATAATAATCATAAAAATAATATATATATATATATATATACATAAAATCATGATAATATATTTTTAATATTATTTAATTGTTATGATTATTTTATTTTATTTTATTAACACTTTGTTCATATGGATTTTAAAAATATTAACAATTATCACACTTAAAAAATTGAATTTTTGACAGCGTTGAAGACGCGAAATATTAAAATGGTGCCATTATTAAAAGACTTTTCTTAAAATATCATTGAATGTGAATGTGACAGAATATGTGGGCATCATCGATCACTTCTCGTGATTCTCGTAACATTTTCAACAAGTTTACATTTCACAAACAACAACGAATAGAAAAGAAAATAAAATGGTTCTTCTTTATCCTATTATTGTGCCCTAAACCCACACAATACACTTTCTTATTAGGGTTTTGGTTTATATTAATAAGAAAATGTATTTTTGGGTTGTGAAATATGGTTTGCTTAAATAAAATATATATAATTAGTAATTCAAATAGTAAAGTATTAAACTATTTCAATTTTATAAAATAAAATTTGAATTTATTTATGTTTTTAAATTTATCTTATTTATTATTAGTAGATGTTGATCTTTAACGTCTCTTTCACGGTAATACATCTATGTATTTTGAGACTTTCAACGTAATCCAAAATATTTTATATATTTTAAATTTAATTGATGGAAGATCTTTAGCCTAAAGATTTAATTACAACCATTTATGTGTGTCTTTTTTTCTTTTAATTGGCTTGTTTTGTTAAAAAAAAAATAAAAAATCCAAGTTCATTGTCACGTGGCATTTTACATTTTACGTATTTCTTCGCCATTATTACGAGTTTGATGAACTTTATCAACTTTATTGAAAGTTTAGAGAGTTAGGTGGTTTTTTTCCGAAAACAAAAATTGATTAGTGAATGAATATCTTTGTTTCACTAATCTGTTTAATTCATTTCTAATTCGTTCAACTTATTATATCTCACTATATGGATGTAAGATTGATTAGACAAATTTAATTTTCTAAGTGAGCAAAATTTACATTTTAAAATTATAAGAAAGTATATGGTTCGGAATTTTAAAAAAAAGGAAAATATTCACTTTTTTTTTTCTTAAAAGATAATATTGATTTGACAATGTTCGTGTTTTATTTCTAATAATATGCATAGTCTAATTGTCAAACAAAGAAAAGCTAATGAACATTGTAACAGATTATTTTAATAAAATTTAGGATCAATACTAAAACATCTTTCCACGACTTGACTTTTTGAATAGAATAACGTTTCTTCCCAATTCATTATCAACATGTTCAAGGTAGATACTATTGGCAATGAAAAGGGGATTTTCTTTTATAGAAACTTAAGAAGATATTAAAATCAAAATTTCCAAAATTTTTATAAAATAACAATATATGTATGTTTGTAGAAGTTATTTCAAATAACTTTCTTAAATTTTTTGTGTATGAACTAAATTTAAATTTAAATTTAAAGTAATTTAATTTTCTTTTCTTAAGCTCGTTTATTTTTAATCTTTATGTTGGTGTATGCTAGAAGTGATTAAAGAGAAGTATGTTGAAACAAATATCATAATTTTTCTAAAACTAAAAATATTTAATAATAATATATTCATTATTTCTCAATTTAATGAAGTATTTAACCCAAAAGATTTAACCCATCTAACTCTATCATTTGTTTGACCAATTTCTTTTGAAATATAATGAGAAATCACTTACTTTTGCATTGCCTAGTGATAAATATGTTCTAATAATTGATTTCATTTTTAAGAAAAAAAAGAAGAAGGTGTATTCGATGCTCTTGTTTTTGGTGAAGTAAAAGGCTTTGGGTTCCACAAATTGACTAATGAGTAGTCATCCACTATACATAATTAATTTAATTTATTCGAAAACAATAACAACAAAAAGTGATGACTTTAAAATTTACTTTATTTTATGTTGATAATATAATTATTTATTCTTAATTATTTCTTTATTAGAAAAATAGTTTTACTAGGAATCATGGCGATACCAAATGAGGGTGGTGTTTGATGTCACTTATTAACTATGTTCCATCTTTATGATAATTCAATCATTACTTGAAAATTCAATATTTGTGACGATATAATTACTGCTATTATGATCAAATGTATTGAAATAACATCAAAACAATTACAACAAAACGTAATGACTTTAATATCTATTTTAATTTATGTTAATAATATAATTATATTTATTATTATTTCTTTGTTAGAAAAATAAAGTTTTATTAGGAATCATGACAATACCGAACATGAGTAAGTTTAGAAGGTGATGTTTGATGGCTCTTATTAACTATATTACTTGAAAATAAAATATTTTTATTTGTGTTGATATAATTACTACTATTATGATGAAATATATTGAGAATATCACGCTAGTGAAAAAAACGCTAATTATGTCACCAATTTAATATCTGACAACGAAATATTTAAGCTAACAAATAATTAATGATAATTTTGTAATTAGAAGTAATTGTGGTTATGTTAGACATTTTATAGTCTCAATTTTTTTTTTAAGATTTATGTTGGGATTTTTTTTATCTGATGTAAAATTTGAATTTTTGTGTCAAATGTTTTCATATACAACTTCAAGACTTAATTTTTTATATGTATAGCTAGAGTGCACGGGTGTTTTTTTTTTCTTGTTTGTAATTTGTATTAAAAATTTAATATAATAAATTTTTATTTAAAGAAATTATTTATTTATTTAACTATATTTAAGTGTTATAATTATTAATATAATATTTTAAAAAATATAATATATGAACGGAATTAATTATAATTATTTGTTTTATAATAAAGTGATTAAAATTAAAGAATATTATTTTCATTTTCTTTTTGTTATATTTAAGTAATATGTTATAATAAATATAACTAATTATATCAATATTAATTATAATATTAAACTATACAAAAATATTACTATTATTAATTTTAATAATATAAATACCAACATAATAATAATAATACAAATAATAATAATGCAAAATACTAATACAACTAATAATAATAATAAATATTTATTAATACTAACGATATTAAAATCAATAATAATATATAATTTTAGTGATAAAAAATTGTTAGTCACCATAGTATCTAATTCACATACAAATTAAAATGAAAAATTATTGGTTACTAAAATAATTACTATTTTGAATATAAAATTATAATTGATCTCTACATTGGTTTCTAAATTTAGCTATCAAGATTTTTGTTACCAAAAGAAATTGGTCATTAAATATTAACTACCAAGAACTTTGCTACCAAAGAAATTAATTTATGAATTAGTATGTAATTAATTAGTGACCAAATTAGAGACAAATTATAATTTTTTATTCACAATATTGACTATTTTAATAACCAATAATTTTTTATTTTATGAACTAATATCTAAATTGATCACTGTAATACTAATAATTTTTTATAATTAAAATTAGTTATCATTTTATTTCGCAATTTTGATATTTTCATTTTTTTTATAGTGACAAATGCGACAAACTTGTTTTCCCACATAGTTAATTTATGGTAAAATCTTTATAAATTCAAATATTAAATTTTAAATTTTTTTATAACAATTCTAACATTTGCCTATAAATTATTGATATATAAATATTTGAAACAATATTTAAATAAAGTTCAATGCAAAATATACATTTAAATAAACTTAATTTTGTCAAAAAATATCAATTATAATAAAAATACCATTGTAAAATTTGTATAAAAATATTTTTGATACAAGATGAAATTGATTTAGTTTTTAAGAAAAAATGGGACCAAATTGAGACAAAATAAGAAATACAGGGACTACATTGAGACTTTTCACATCCAATAGTGACACGTGACATTGTCACTACCACATCACATTGTATCTGCCATGTGGCACAATGTCAGATTGACACGGGGCAATTTATTTTTTTAAATTATAAAAAAAATTAAAAATTAAAAAAAATAAAAAAAGTTAAAAAAATAATAAAAAAATCACGTGCTGACACGTGACACATAATTAACATTGTTACTGTACAACTAACGAAAAGGAACTGATTGTAAAAAATTTTCCAAAATAGGGACTGAATTAAGTCAAATAAAAATGGGGAGACTTACTTGAAATTTCACTACAAAAATGGGGACCTCTGGAATGATTTAACCTTAATTTATAGGCTATTGTTCTTTTATTTAGAGTTTTTTTTGTACAAAGGAGGTTTCTATTCGATTATATTGTGATTTAATGTTCCCTATTGAGGTTAATGGTGTAAACTTCCATTTTAATTTTGAAATTAATATCGTGATTGTGTTTTGACATCTTAATAACGAAAATGTAAATGTACGAATGTTTTCATTATATTATTTTTGTTCATTCATTGTATTCGAGTTATTTAGATGTTTAAATTTAAATTTTGGATTTTGGAATTAATTATTTAATGTTTAAATTTAACTACTAAATGTTTAAAATTAAAATTTAAAATATAGGAATTATAAAAATTATAAGGAGTAATCGATTATTTTATTTGGTAGATAGTGGCGGATTTTCAACCAATATTTTGGAGTGTCAAAATTTTAGTTGAATTATTCTTTTGGTCCATTTTTTCGACAAAAAAAAAATATCAAGTTGGTTCTTTAATGTTTTTTAGTCTCAATTTAGTCTCAAATTTTAAAAATTGATGCAATTTGTTCCTTTTTGTTAAATTTCTTGAGGTGGAACAAGATTTTTTTTTTCAAAATTGACAATATGTCAATTACACCAACAAAGCAATCCAACAATATTCATAAATATAGATGTCGAAATGAATTTCAACTCATGAACCAACATTGTTGATCATGAATTTGAGGTATGTTGGGTTGAGAAGAATTTAACTTTTTTAAATATGGATCAAATTAGACCCGACCGACTCAACCAACAACCCACCAAAAACAATCCTTTAAGATTTTTTTTACCATTTTTCAAATGTTTTTTATTATAACTATTTATTATTTCTAATTGTGTAGGTTGACAACTTCATTTGTTTTAAATACTAGAATGTTGTTCAATAATGTTTGACTAGTTTGGATGTTTAATTTATTTGTTGGTCAAATTATGTAAGTTGATACTTTAATTTTAAAATATTGTCTTTACAATAATGTTTGGTAAATTAGGTAAACATTTTGATTGTACTACTATAAAACAATGATTCAAATCAATCTACTTTAATTGTATTATATTAAATATATAAAATAAATTGGAAGAATAAAACATCCTTAAGTGATTGATAAACTAATCCACCAACTTGTGGTGGCTTGAGTTGGGTTACAAAATATTTGGATCATCAAAAACTGTTTGTTTGCTTTTTGTAATGTGGTTGTTCGCTTCACAAAAAAACTCAACTAAGAAATGAAAAACTTATTATAAGGGTAAATTTTATATTGAAATCTGGCTCTTTTAAGGTAGGGATGAGTGAGTTGGTTGTACCAATATGATGTGGCTCAAAGAAAATGGTCTTCTACGGTTTTCTCAATGACAAGATTGGTGAAATGGGAGTCTTAGATATAGAGAGAGTTTCATGTAGAGGTGGTTGTGGTGTTTGGTTTGGTTAAGTTTAAGTATTGTAAAGAATTGATACATGTGAAACCAATCTTTCACTACCATCATGTTAGAACCAATACTAATCATGAATTTCGTCAGAACTATCAAAAAATCTATTATGTGTGCACCAATTAACAACAGGACACATCTCACTTGATTATTTGGTGGAGGCAGGATAAGTTTTACTTATCCCACAGTGAACGTCAATTTTGTTCTAGTCAAGAGTTAGGGTTCTAAATGAGAAAACAAAAAATAATGAATAATTTGAGTCAAAATTAACATTACTTTGTGTTAGAAAATCCAAATCCCTAGACCTTGGAGTTCTAGTCAAGAGTTGGGGCTCTAAAAAAGAAAACAAAAACTAATGAATAATCTAAGTCAAAGTTAACATTACTTTTAGCCATAAAATTGAAGTTCCTAAGCTTTAAAGTTGTCTTCTAATTTACCGTCTTAAAGGTTATACATCATATATCCCTAAGTCCAAAGATATAAATAATTGTCCAAAAATCTAATGATTATAAGATACAATATTTACTAAATTATAAGAATTTGTTAATAAAATAAAAACCTCCTAAGAGCCTTGACCTAATAAATTTGTTTTATCTTCAAAATTTTCCAATAAACCAAAAGTAGGTACCACATGGATTTGAGTTGGTCCATGAATAATTTATCCATCTTTAAATCTGAATTTAGAATTCAGGTCAGATCCTTAACAATCGGGACATTACGGTCAATTTTCAACAAATTCAATTTTGATAAAAAAACAAAAATCATTGAGAGAAAGTTAGTACTTTCAAAAGGTGTATTATTTATTTATTTTAATATATAATCAAACTACACATTTAGTAGTTCCCACTTTAGTTACAATTAAATATTGAGATCTAAATTTATGGATAATACATCGTTTTGGATTATATCCGGAAGAAAATAAAATTTGAATCGAACCCAATTGGTTTGAGATCAATTAAAATATATAAAATTATGTTTTGAAAAAAATAAAAAGTATACAAAATTTTGTCTAAAAATATATTTTCAGTAAAATAAAGTTAAAAAAGAACAAAAGTAAATAATAGTAATAATAATAAAGGCTTAATTATCATTTTGGTTCTCTAATTTGTTGAGTTGGTTCATTTTGGTCCCCTTATTATCTTTTGGTTCAATTTGGTCCTCTAATTTTTTAAAAGGTTCAATTTGGTCACTGCCGTTAGGTCAACTTTAACACCGTCTCCTTGACCTGCCACGTGTCATTTTGTGGAATTTTTAATTTTTTTTAATTTTTTTTTAATTTTTTTAATTTTTTTTTAAAAAATTAAACTGCCACGTGTCATCTTATGGTTGTGACACATGTCAATTTGAGATTTTTTTATTTAAAAAATGTACTGCCACGTGGCAGGTCACGATTGTGCCATGTGTCAAGATAACATTGGTTGTTTTCAATTTAGTCCCTCTATTTACAAGTTTGATTCAATTTAGTCCCCAATTTTTTAAAATGATTCAATTTTGTCATCTCTAATTTGATACCAAATTAGTAATTAAGCTTAATTACAACTTATATATACATATTAAAATAATTTTTATTATATTTATAGATTAAATTACTCCATCTAACTATTCAAATTATTATTATTT
>Ga0099822_1010653_pt1 | contig 11362 bp, 15 predicted proteins | sample CowpeawhiteBW_FD_76839 | JGI IMG/M metagenome (GOLD analysis project Ga0099822, IMG submission 76839) | Root nodule microbial communities of legume samples collected from California USA - Cow pea white BW | ecosystem: Host-associated > Plants > Roots > Nodule | place: USA: California | collected... | reverse complement strand
ATATATATATATATATATATATATATATATATATATATATATATATATATATATAGTTTTTAGTAAAGAAAGAAGTAAAATTAAAATTAGAAAAAGTAAGGAAATTTCAAAATAAGTGTTTATATGTTACCGTTATTCATATTGCATCCTCCTTATACTCCTACAATCTAGATTCTCTCCCCATTTTTTCTCTCAACCTCCGTACACACAGTCAATATCTTAGATTATTCTAAAAAATAGAAAAAAAAGTCTCAGGAGGATCTGATAGTCTCTCACGCTCACGTTTGTCCCTCGAGCTCTTTTTTTCTTTTCTCAGCTTCATAAAATAAAGGTTTTTTCACACAACACAGAAGATATATTTTTTCTCCTTTATCCACTGTTATCTTCTTCCCAAGGTCAAGAATATTATTTTTGGGTTTCACTCTCATCAACCTTCATTAACGATCATTCTAGAACAACTCACACTAAGGGATCACACACCACGATACTAAACACAAAGAAAAAGCACCAGAAAAATACTTCTTGGAGGGGCAAAGCAACCAAAACACGAAGCTTTGAAAAGCAAAAATCTTCAAACAAGTGTGAAAAAATCCAGGTTTTTCTTTCTCCTTTTATATTTACTTGTGATATTTATTATGAGATCATAGCACCGAACATATTGATTTTTTTTGTCTCTTTTCCTTCTCTTACACTGAAGCTTGAACTCATCATGGCATCGAATGTATATGTTCTAATTATCATTTCTTTTATGAAACTGTCTCTTGTAATGTGGTTTTGTTATGTCAAAATAAATGGTTGGTTGTGTAATATACGGAATTTGGGATGAGCTTTATTGTCATTAATATTAGATGAAAGATGCATGTGTGTGGGCATAAAAAGTGTCAAAGAAACATAAACCTTATATGTATATGTGAACCTCTGCATTTGAAAGCTTCTTTTGGTACATTTAGTTTATTAATTAAAATCTTTTATACTTTTTCCTTAATTTCTTTTATCAGAATGCGAGTGTTTATTTTAATGGCTAATATAATATGTTGTTTATATTGGATGTTTCAAAATAACGTACAAGATACACGCTAAACATGAATATTGGAATAAAGAATTTTGAGATAGCCATTGAATAATAAATATGTCTAGGCATTAATTGAGAAAATTTTATTTTTGTTTGTGATATTCTTTTCTAAAAGAGATATATAATATTTTACAAAAATTATCAATTATTTATTTTGTTTTTTTATATATATATCGCATCACATTAATTATCATGTTGAGCCTCGAATTTCCTTGATAATTAAAATTTCTAAATTCTCATTAATTATCATGTTGAGTCAAGTGAATAAAAAATAACAGTATAAAGGAACTAATAATTGATTAAGCTGAACTAGTAATATATAAAATGAAATAAAGAAAAAACGTTAGGTGAAAGAAAAAAGACTCATGTTTGTTTCTGTTTGCATTGCTCTTTTTGAACCCCTTTTCTGATATTTGCAGCTTTAAGCTTCATATGACTAAACTACTTTGCACACCTTTGTTTCTTTTACTTTGTGCGCCCTCTGTTTTAGTATTTGCACTCCTCTAATAATCATAAAAAATTTAGGTTCTTCACACCCGTGTTATGGTATTCATGTCTCTACTTTCATGTTACTTGATGATTCATTTCTTTTGAATAAAATCATTATCTCCTTTCACGTCAAAATTTTTAAAAATTGAAGATTATTAATTATCATGTTAAGTCTCGGACTTACTTGATGATTATAATTTTCATTCGATTTCAATAAACTTTAATTATCATGTCGGATCCTGGACTTGCCTGATAATCATTTTTTCATAACTTTAATTATCATGTCGGATCCTGGACTTGCCTGATAATCATTTTTTCATAACTTTAATTATCATGTCGAGTCTCGGACTCACTTGATAATCATTATTTTTCATAACTTTAATTATAATGTCGAGTCCCGAACTCGCTTGATAATAATTATTTTTCATAATTTTAATTATCATGTCGAGTTCCGGACCCGCTTGATAATAATTATTTTTCATAATTTTAATTATCTTGTCGAGTCCCATACTTGCTTGAGAATCATTATTTTTCATAACTTTAATTATCATGTCGAGTCCCGGACTCGCTTGAAAATAATTATTTTTCATCTTTAATTATCATGTCGAGACCCGGACTTGCTTGATAATAATTATTTTTCATAATTTTAATTACCATGTCGAGTCCATTGATAATCTTTTTTTCATAACTTTAATTATCATGTCGAATCCCGGACTCACTTGAGAATAATTATTTTTCATAATTTTAATTATCATGTCGAGTCGGACTTGCTTGATAATCATTTTTCATAACTTTAATTATCATGTTGAGACCCGGACTCGCTTGATAATAATTATTTTTCATAATTTTAATTATCATGTCGAGTCCCTTGATAATCATTTTTCATAACTTTAATTATCATGTCGAGTCCCGGACTTGCTTGATAACCATTATTTTCATAACATTAATTATCTTGTCGAGTCTCGTACTCACTTGATAATAATTAGTTTTTATACTTTTTAATTATCTTTTTGGGTCTCGAACTCGCTTGATAACTACTTTTTACAACACACAAAACTTCTCTAATACAATTTAAGTTTACGTAGGAGCAAGGCTAAGTCTTTGTCGAGTTCACCTTAAAAAAAATTAAAATCTTTTCGAAATCATTTTTCTTTTTTCTTTTTCACTTAGAACTACGTGCTCTCTAATTCTCCATTTCGATTCGAGATATGTAGGAGCAAGGTCAATCCTTGTCAGGTTCATCTTCCAAAAATCACATATTTTTTAAACAAATTTTTAATAATTATTTTAGAACTACGTGATCCCTGATTTTCCATTATGAACAGAAATACGTAGGAGCTAGGCCAACTCCTTGTCGGGTTCACTTCCCAAAAATTTAAAATTTTATAAAGAACTACATAACCTTGATTCTCCATTGCGAATGGAGATACGTAGGAGCAAGGTTAATCCTTGTCGGGCCCAAATAAAAATTTCAATATTATTTTCTTTAATCTTTTATATTTTTTTTATTTGTTTGATTTTTTTAATTTTATTTATTTATTTATTTTATTTCATTTCATTTTATTTTATTTTTTGCGAGAAACCAAATATTTTAAAAAATTGTATTAATTTTGCACACTTTGTGTGTTGATTACTGTCAATTGAATAAGCTGACCATAAAGAATAAGTATCCACTGTCGAGGATAGACGATTTTTTGGATCAACTGAGAGGAGCTGCAGTGTTCTCTAAGATTGACTTAAGGTTTGGATATTATCAGATCTTAGTCAAACCGGAGGAAGTGCAGAAGACGGCTTTCAGGTCATGCTACGGGCATTATGAGTATGTAGTAATGTCGTTCGGGGTGACAAATGCTCCCGCTATTTTCATGGACTACATGAACATGATATTCTGACCGTACTTGGATCAGTTTATTGTCGTGTTTATTGATGACATACTGATATATTCAGAGAGCCGGGATGAACACGTAGAGCATCTAGGAGTGGTGCTGGGAATTCTCAAAGAGCATAAACTGTATGGGAAGCTGTCGAAGTGTGAGTTTTGGTTGAATGAGGTACAGTTCTTGGGCCATGTAATCTCAGCCTAGGGAATAGCAGTGGACCCAGCGAAGATTGAAACAATGTTGAAGTGGGAAAGACCACAGACAGTTACTGAGATGAGAAGCTTCTTGGGTCTAGCGGGTTATTACAGGCGATTTGTAGAAGGGTTCTCCATGATGGTGATTCCATTGACTCAATTCACTAGAAAGGACCAACCTTTCTCTTGGACAGACGAGTGTGAAGTTTGTTTTGAAGACATGAAGAGGAGATTGACCACTGCACCTATACTAGCCATTCCTGACACAACCAAGATATTTGAGGTGTACTATGATGCCTCATATCAAGGCTTGGGATGTGTGCTGATGTAGGAGAAATGGCTTGTTGCTTATGCATCTCGTCAGTTGAAGATGCATGAGAAGAATTACCCGACGCACGACTTGGAGTTAGCTGCAGTAGTTTTTACCCTAAAAACATGGAGGCATTATTTTTATGGGGCACAGTTCCAAGTATTCAGCGATAAAAAAAGTTTAAAATACCTGTTTGATCAGAAGGAGCTGAATATGAGGCAGAGGCGTTGGATGAAATTCTTGAAGGATTACGACTTTGAGCTGTTATACCACCCTGGTAAAGCTAATGTCGTAGCAGACGTCCTGAGTAGGAAGAGAGCTCATGTGTCGGCCATGATGATTAAGGAGTTGGAGCTGATCGAGAAGCTGCGAGATATGAATCTGGGACTAGATATGGAGGCAAGTCATATACGGTGCAGCATGTTGAGGATCACTAATGAGTTCTTAGATGAGGTTCAGGTGGAATAGGGTAAGGATCAGGAATTGCAGCAGATTATCAACGAGTTGGGAACAGAGAAGAGAAAGGACTTCAGGATGGGCAGAGATGGTATCCTGCGTTTCAGAGAGAGGGTGTGTGTACCCAATAGTTGGGTTTTGAGGAAAATGCTCTTGGATGAAGGGCATAAGAGTCGCCTTAGCATACATCCAGGTATGACTAAGATGTACAAAGACTTGAAGGGGACTTTCTGGTGGATTGGCATGAAAACTGATTTGGCAGATTATGTAGCATCCTGCTTAGCGTGCCAAAAAGCAAAGATCGAGCATCAGAGGCCAGGTGGTACGTTGGAGCCTCTTGATATTTCTAAGTGGAAATGGGACACCATTTTCATGGACTTTGTTACACACCTGCCAAGGTCAGTGAGGGGGCATGATTTATTTGGGTAATAGTGGATAGATTAAAAAAGTGTGCTCACTTCTTGCCAATCAATCAGAAGATGTCTTTGGATAAACTGGCAGAGTTGTATGTCAGGGAGATAGTTAGGTTACATGGTGTGCCTACGAGTATTATATCAGATAGAGATCCGAGGTTCACATCAAGATTTTATCAGTCATTACAGAACACCTTGGCACTCAGTTGAGAATGAGCTCGGCATATCATCCTCAGACTGATGGTCAGTCTGAGAGAACCATACAGTCTCTAGAGGACTTAATGAGAACTTGTGTCCTAAATCACCTCAGGACGTGGAGTGATGTGCTACCGCTGGTGGAGTGATGTGCTACCGCTGGTGGAGTTCACTTATAATAAAAGCTACCATTCCAGTATTGGGATGGCACCTTACGAGGCCTTGTATGGCAGGAGATGTCAGACACCTTGGTGTTGGCAGCAGGATGGAGAGTCTGTGGTGCTTGAGCCAGAATTCTTACAATAGACTACTGAGAAAGTAAGGTAATACAAGATCGGATGCATACAACTCAGAGTCGGCAGAAATCTTACGCAGATAAAAGGAGGCGGCCATTTGAGTTTGAGGCTGGTGACCACATGTTCCTTAGGGTTACACTTACAATAGGAATTGGGAGAGCATTGAAGACGAGGAAGTTGACTCCTCGATTCATCGGTCCGTATCAGATTACGAGGCGAATCAGACCAGTGGCGTACGAGATTGCCTTGCCACCTCATTTAGCAAATCTGCACAATGTCTTTCATGTATCAGAGCTGAGGAAGTGCATGGAAGATCCTACTCATGTGCTGGAATATGATGATGTCCAGGTGCGTGAGAATTTGACTATGGGAGTTGGACCGGTGAGAATTCTAGATTCTCAAGTCAAACAACTCAGAGGGAAGGAGATTCGGACTGTGAAGGTTCTTTGGGACGAGGCAACCAAGGAGATGACTTGGGAGATGGAGGATCTCATGAGGAAGTCTTATCCTCACCTGTTTGCTGGTAAGTCCTATTTTAGAGGACGAAAACTTTTAAAGGGGGGGGGGAATGTAAGACCCGTGAAATTAATTAATTAAATAATTAATTAATTAATAAATGCGGGTAGGAAGAGCCTTTATGGTATTAAATATTGTTTAATATGACGTGGAAAAGTACTAGCTCATGTGGTTGAAAGTACTTTGATTGTGTGAAAGGACTTGGGTTCGAGTCCTATGTATGCCAATTATGTGTTGTTGTTTTATTATTAATTTTTAATAATATGTATGAGCATGGAATTGGTAATGTAATCCTATACTGTTGGGAGTGTATCACGAAACATGATATGCTTGAATGGTTGTGTATTGAATTGATCATTGCAATGGTCATGGGTTCAAACCTTGGTGAACTCAAATTTGACTTCCTTTTTGCGAAATACTAGTTGTGGAAATTCATGATGTGCTTAATGGGATTGGGATATTGGGGTAAATTGATGTTATGGGATTAGGAATTTGGGGTAAATTGATGTTGATGCAGAGTCTTGCATGTTTTGGGTGTCTAAAAGGAAGGTTTGGTATTGTATTAGTGGATTATGGTTAAACCTCTAGTTTTAGCATTTCCAAGGGAATTAAAATAAATTCTAGTAATGGGTAATGTTAATATACATTGTTTTGTAATGGTTGAATTGTGTTTTGGTATGCTCTCAATGGTTTGGTTACGTAAACAGAGAAGAAACTCTGCGAATTTCGCCCAAGCGAGTCCATGTCGCCTAAGTGAAAGTTTCAGGATCATGTTTTGGTCTTTGGCTCGCGCAATTCGCTTAGGTGATCAGAACCAGGATTGATCGACTTGGTCTCTCACTTAGGCGATGATGGCTGGCCTAAGCGAGGTCGTGATGAAATCTATACACTTTAAGCGCGATTTCTCGCCCAGGCGAGGGGTTTTTAGGTTTTGGGCGACAGATACTCTAGCTTAGGCGAGAATGGCTCGCCTAAGCGAGGTCTCGTGGTGGTTTGATGTAGTTCGCGTCGAATTCTCGTTCAGGCGAGGTCTTGGTGATTTTAGCGAAGGTATGGCTCGCTCAAGCGAGGCGACTCACCTAAGCGAGATGGTGTGGTGCAACCATGGTTACGCACTCGCCCAGGCGAGGCGGGGTAGCTTGAGCGACACTGATGGACTAGCTTAGGCGAGGGTCCCTGGCTTGAGCGAGTTACTACGAATTTCTAGATTTGTGTGTGCTTTTTGAGCTGGTTTGTTTACTTTTCCTAAATATAGGAAATTATATGCTTGTGTATGTTGTGTTTGGGCTTGAAGGACTAAGTCCAATAGGGGTCTGGGATGTGCTTGATGGTTGGACGCATGATGGGCATGGAACTGTGTAGTTCCTGTCGACTGCTAAGTGGCGAGGAGTCCTTAGTATGGTGATTACATGCGTCGGATGCACGATGGGCAAGGAATTGGTATGTTCCCGTCGGCTGCTATTGGGCGAGGAGTCCATAGTATGGTGATTGCGTGGGTGCCATGGTCCGAGCGAGGGAGGCTTGGATGTTTTACTACAAACGAGGAGTCTGTAGGCTGGACTATGAGCAGGATAGGATCGTAGGGTTGGACCATGAATGGGGTAGTTTCGTGGGAGCAAATTGAAGTCCTAGGACCTAGTTCATGCATATGACTCATGAAGGACTATGAGATCATGGATGGGTAATCTGAAAATAATGAAAGATTTTAGTGGTGTTATTTTCATTGGGATGGATGGCATATTTATTTTATGTATATATGTATATTTGTGCATAGCTCACCCTATCTGTGTGTGTGTGGCAATGATCAGGTAATTTATTATCCGGGAGTAGATGATGTTTCAGGTGAGCTAAGAGCTGCTTAGGAGCGGAGAGTGGGAATAGAGACCTTGGGATTGTTTATAAAGCATGTTTGAATAATTTTCTGTAATTTCATTATGGTTTTGGACTTCAAATTTGTAATAGGAGGATTTGAGTATTTTATTAATACTTCATCTATTTATGTTGGAAATCAAATTTAAAGGTTTTAAATTTTCCGTGTTTTTGGGAAATGCTTTATTTAATAAATGATGTATTTATTTCTGCCTGTTTAGGTTATTTTATTTTATTTTAAGTAATATCCTACTGGAATGTTGCAATTCTAATCGGGGGAAAAGTAGCTTTAACTATGAGATGAATATTAGATGCATGTTGTTGATTCTGTAGTGGTTTAAGGTATTTGAGTAAATAATGATATAGATATATTTTAGGGTTTGGAAAGGATTGGAATGTTGCGTCTAGGATTAATGGATGCAGGAATTATCCTAAGGAAATTGTAATTACATAATTAAATTAGTATTAGACCTCATTGGCAGCCTAATTGACGGTTGGATCGTGGGAATATTCAAAGAGATGGATCTTTTGGGTTTTTAGGGTCTTTGTAGGTGTTGGAAATTCTGGGAATTTCCTAGAATACTATGCATCGCCTAGCGACACTGGTTGAGCTACTAGGAGCCATCATAGAATAAGAAAACTGCGTGGCTGTGAGTTGTAATGTAGGGTCTGAGATTCTTGGAAATCAAATTAATGCTGAATGTGGAATTGAGAAATTGTCTAGATAGAGGTCTAGGGTGATTGGGCTATATTTTTCAATGTATTAGTATGGTTGGGCTATATTTTTCAATGTATTTGTGATGTCTTAAAATTCCTTCTAGAGTATTGGGAATGAGTGACTCTATGATGGCTTATAATTGATACTAAACATAATTGGTGAAGTGGTTTTGATGATGAATTATGAATGTAAGATATTGGTTTTCGGAAAAAGTTATGGTGATTTTGTTTACCAGTGTTAATTGTTATATGAATTGTAAACATGACCTGTGTAATGTGTTACTCGTGCTATCTATGGATTTAGGTGACGAGAAGAGTGTACTTAAACTTGGTGATTGAAAGGAGTAATGAAAAGAATATGTTGGTGATTATTCTAATGTGTAAGTGAGAATTGATATTAAATGGTAATTGCAAAGGAATTGTAATGGGTCGTTAGGAATCAATATGAGGGTTAGTGTGAAATGTGGAAATTCTAGATTTTGATTTTTTTGTGATTTTATTATAACCATGATTGGGAACTTTAGGAGTCAATGTTAATTGCATGCGGAATAAGGTTAATTGACCTATAAGTAGGAGTGAATGTATTACTAGGCAGAGAGTAAACACCACATTACAATAAGGTGGATTTTGCATTGTGGGATCTGATGCTATATATAAGTTATGGATGTGAGTTATTCTTGATTGGAATATAGTGTTGGTATGGTTGCAATTTAGGGAATCTATGTTGACCTTGAGTAGTTGAGATATATGTGATGTAGTAATTAAAATTGGACTGTGGCATAATGATTGGACATGTAGATTGATAAACTAGAATTAAGCATGAACAGTTAAGTCAGAAAAATCTGTTTCTGGGGTGCTAAAAGAGTAGCTAACACACTACTAGTATAACGCCTGGCGACACGGTGAAGGTCGCTAAATGATAGGACTATCAAGGGTGTCCCTGCAATGTGTGGCGCTTGGTAGTGAGGTGTGACCCACCAGGGATAGACCTTGAGACAGTAGGTCTGATTATAGCCTGGCGCCTAGCGACGAGGATTTCCCGCCAGGCGGTCTGTGCAAGATTGTTCCCTTGCGGCGCTTAGGCAGCGCCAAGCGATAATGCTGCAGCCAAGAACTTTTCTTGTTTTCGTTATCATGCTGTGATTTGAAACTTCGATCGGGAAATGTTGTGTCATTAGCGGGTAGGTTCATGGATGGTGGTGAACTCATGATGATATGAGCAGGGAGGTTCATATCTTGATACTCTTGTGTGGGGATACGAGCAGGGAGGTTCGTATGTTCTGTTTTCACACTTAAGACATGCTATGAGCGGGGAGGTTCGTACCTGATGGATCACGTGTGTTGGACTACAGGCGGGGAGGTCCATAGAGTTGGACTACGAGCGGGGAGATTCATAGAGGCAGGACTACAAGCGGGGAGGTTTGTAGAGGCAGAACCACAAGCGAGCAGGTTCGTGTGAGCATCATATATCTTGAGTCCATGGTCAATTAATTGTGTGAATTGAAGGTTGAAAAGCCTTGAGGTATTAAGGTCTTGGCCAAGAACTAACTAGAATAAAATAGTTGGGTTTATCTTGTTTTCATTAAATTAGATGTTAATTATTTATGAGCTCACCCTTTCTGTTTGTATTTGGAGATATCGTGTGACGTGTTAAGAACCATGAAGTTTGTAGGCACTTGCTCCCGCATCACGACAACTATGAAGGGGTGATTTTCCTATTGTTCAGTGGTCTACCCTTGTGTGGTTTGTTCATGATATTTTCCTCGGCTTTGGATCCACTAACACAACTCCTCGTTAGTTTGCATGAGGTTCTCCTGCTATCGAATAACTTCTTCTGTCCGGACCCGAATTTCCTCTACTTCTTTTTGCCAGCGTTCTCGCTCCTTCTCGGATTCCCGTTGGAGTTCCCAAAATTCCTCCTAACCATTTCTTGATCATCCTCGATGCGCTTATGTACTACTTCGTTCTCGAGACGAAGCTCTTCATATCCCTCTGAATTTGTTCTATGCCAAATGCATTAACATTATTAATGTTGTTGATATGTCTTGCGAACATCCTAGGGTAAGGATTACTTTATGTGAATAGTGGGATCACGTTTGACCAAGATCCCATGGTGGGCGCCGATTGTTCCGACAATAAATCCTAAGTTTCTCAACTTAAAAAATATAACAAATATCTTGTGTGCTGACAGATTTTTTCTTTATTAGAAGAGAGAACATCAAGTATGCCAAAAAAATTGTTTATCCCTTGGCTAAAAGAGTATTTGTTGTATTTATCGAGGAAAAACATTTACATAGGATATTTCTCCTAAAGTATGTGCATTTGACAATTACAAAAATCCGGTAATCCTAAAACTATTCCCATGCCTTCATCTGTCTTTTCTTTATCCTCCCAAAGGGTTTTGGAGTGCGTTGGTATAGTTCAATTAAGTTGACATGATATGATTTTAATTTCTTAAAATGAAGAGAAGGGAGAAGAAGTGTTTACAAGAAAGATTAATTTGACATATATATTGTGATATTTCTGAAAACAATTATGAAATGGTTGTAAAATTAATCAATTTTATTAATAAGTATAGATAAAAGAAAAACTTTAAATAAAACATCATTTTAAAGATATATATTTTCTATAGCGATTAAGTTATTATACAACAAAATTGTCTTTATTTGAATAAAATTATGTAGTGGTGGCAAAACTAGCACGCCAAACCATCATTGGTCCGTAAAAAATTAGTTGGGTTAGACTAACCTATCAAACAAAAACTAGTCACACCCTGCCACACATAGAATGCATTGGATTGGCTAGCCCATCACCTTTTTTTAATTTGTAAAATTTTTTTAATTTATTTTCAATTTTTTATTTTTAAAATCATTTCTATATACATATAAATGAATATTAAAAGTATATTTAATCATATAAAATATTTTCTAAGCTTTTAATTGATTTGTTAATGTT
>Ga0099822_1010645_pt1 | contig 11369 bp, 4 predicted proteins | sample CowpeawhiteBW_FD_76839 | JGI IMG/M metagenome (GOLD analysis project Ga0099822, IMG submission 76839) | Root nodule microbial communities of legume samples collected from California USA - Cow pea white BW | ecosystem: Host-associated > Plants > Roots > Nodule | place: USA: California | collected... | reverse complement strand
ATTATATATTATATATATATATATATATATATATATATATATATATATATATATATATATATATACCCGGGAATATGTTTTTATATTTTAGACTTAATTAGTTTTTATTTATTTTATAAATTTTGAATATTTTAAATTTGTTTATTTATTTATTTTTTGTTTATCAAGTATTAAAAATTTTAATATTTTTCATTGAGACTAGTTACTTTTAGTGCTGTTATTTGTATATTGAATTCTTTTTCGTGTCGATGATTTTTTGTTTATATTTTTAAATTGAATAGTTTTTGTTTAAACAATGTCATAAATAATGTAAAATGAAGACTACTTTTAATTATCTCACTTAAAATATATTTAATAATAAAATGGTAATACTTTTCTATAGGTTTTATGGTCAAAAGATTAAATATTCTATCATTTCACAGGAAATTTTTATACCGAGAGAAATTTAAAACTTAATTAAATTCATTTCTGTTAAGAAAATGGGTGTTTTTGTTATTATTTTTTATAGAATTTTTAAGAAAATGAGTCATACCGCCTGCATTAACATCTGACATTTATGTCTGATCTCCAAGGATTAAACCTAAAAGTGATGTTTATATAGTGAACGTAAATTTTGATTACTTAATTATAGGGACGACAATTAGGGCCTTGCCCGTGGGCTCGATTCGCAGGCTCGCAGAAAAAATGCGGGACGGGTCAGGATAGTGAGCTTGTAGTCCGCGCGTGCCCGGCTCGCATAGACCTGCGGCTCGTTCGGGTTAGTCCGCGGCACGCGCGGGCCGGCCTGCAAGCCCGCATAAAATTTTTAAAAAAATTTGCACTTATGTATATTAATTACTTCTTTTATAGACTATTGCATTAACGTTTCAAATTCTTGTATAACTGGAAAAGACAAGTATTATGTAATTTTTTAATGTGCTAAAATTTAAAGAATACATTGTGTATGTCATAGTAGGAATATGATGAAAATGTTGAATTATCACTTTATCATCTAATTCCCCAAAGTCTTTACTTAATTTTGTGAACTTCTTAAAGTTTCCCAATTTTTAAACATTGAAAGTTTTATCATAAAAATTAAAAAAAAGCGGGCCGGCCCGTGGGCCCGTGGGCCAAGGAGTATGCGGGGCGGGTCAGTGTTTTCAGCTCGCATAAAGTATGCGGGGCGGGGTGGGCCAGCCCGTGTTGTGCGGGCCTTATATGGGCTAGGCCTAAACGGGCCGGGCCGACCCGCATTGCCACCCCTACTTAATTATAAAAATAAGGGTTAAATATGTTTTCGTCTCTTAAGTTTCGGTGAATTTTGTAATTAGTCCATCTTTGAAATTTTATACTAATTTAGTATTTCATTTTTAGAAATACGTGAATTTAGTCATTTTTACCAAATCTTGTTAAGTTTATTTGACATTTTAAACACATTTTATGATAATATTTGAATTAACATTGAAGCAAAAATGTGTCAAATGGTATAAACAATTCAAATATTATAATGAAATGCGTTCGAAACGTCATAAACTTAACAAAATTTGGTTAAAAATGCATTTTTAAAGATAAATGACTAAATTGATCAAAATTTTTGAAGTGAAAATAATTTTAAATTTTACTAAAACTTAAGGGACCAAAAATATAACACTACAAATAATACTTATATGTCGTAAATTCAAGTACGTGATATATTTTTGAATTATTTCTCAAATTAGAAATAAATAAATAAATAAAATAGAGTAATAGCAGAAGCAGTAGTGAGGCATGGTTGCTCAGTGAAGTTTGTGTCGAACCAATTAGTGGTGGATTGCTCACAACCAACCTCCAGAATCTAGTTCTGTTTGAGGAAACTTTTTCCAAAGCCTGCTTTTGCATTAGATTCATCCATTTCTCGTAACAAAACAAAATCTACCACTTTCATATGCTACCCACCATGCCTCCACCACCTTCACTTAACAACTAAACCCTAAACTTTTTGAGTTTACCAACATACATATATTCTTCTTCCTCACCTTTACTCTATTTTTTAACTCTCTTCAAATATACCTTCACTGTTACCTTTCGCATAACGTCAATATTGTAAATATTTTACTACTTCTGTAGGCCCACACCAGTTAGCTACTTACTGCTACAAAAAATTATATTCCGAATTTAGAGGTAAAGTAAAGAAACGGGAGAAAAAGTTGAAAAGGAAATTCAATATAAAGTAAAGATGCAGAAACACTGTATTTTCCATTCCTTGGATTTGAGAGAGCTAAGTTAAACACACCATCAACCAGAACACATGCAGACGGAAGCAAATGATAGAAAGAAACGAGAGTGGGAAAAAAAAAATTCTAATGCTACCTACACGTACATATTCTTTAATTATCCACACCCCAAAACGACCGAACAAACAAAAAAGAAAAGACTCTAGAATACAGATTAACATCTATAAACTATAAATTAAGGAGTTCTATATTTAACGCTGAAAGAAAACGGTGAATAAAAAAGAGGAAATAGTTACTGCGGTTGATTAAGGATATGCTCCACTTGTTGTGGGAAGATCACACCAGGAAAGGGTTGGATTCCAGCACCCGAATTCGCTGCCAGAAACCGAAGATGACTCCAAAATGTTCGACAAAGAAGAGGACGAAGCCATGTTGCCGAGAAACACCGGTGAATTATCACTGCCGCAGTAATTAACTGACGTCGATGACCTGAACTTGTGGTAAAGTTCTTGAACTCCACTATTTTGCTGTTCCCCAAGTACAAAACCGTTGCTTTGTTGCTGATTCTGATTTTGATTGTTCCTCCAAAAGGAGCTGCATAGACCCAGTGAAGGAAATTCTCCCACACCATCGTATCCTAGACCAGTTCTAGTACTATTCAACAACCCATTTGGGAGCAATGACTCAGTGACCATGTGGGAATGAGATCCCGATAAGTTCCCTTCTCTCTTGACATCAATTGACACGGAACTAGGGTTAGGGTTAGGGTTTTGGTTTTGGGTAGCTCTTAGTAAAGCCATGAGTTGAGTATTTTGCGGTGAACCCCAAAGGATTGGGGTTTGCGGAAGCTCTTGGTCAAAGAGTACTCCCTGTGGCCTTCCAAGCTCCGATGCCACTGCTTTCATCTTTGTGGCGGCCTGCTTTGCCACCGAGCTGGACATGCCGGAGGTCTTGCTTTTCCGGCAGCCACCTCCGATGGGAACATTCCTGAGAGCGCCACCTTTGGTCCAGTAGCGGCGACATGTCTTGCAGAAGTGGCGAGGCTGAGTGAGGTTGTAGTTGTTGTAGTAACAAAACTTTGTGTTTGATGAATCACAACGAGGGCACCTCAAATTTTGGTTGTCGGAGTTGGAGGAAGTGGCGGTGTTAGCGGAAGAGGTGATAGTTGTTGTGCAAGAAGGAGACGGAGAAGGAGAAGACGGTGCGGGTGGTGTTAGTAGAAGTCCTCCTCCATTGTTATTAATGGAGATTTTTGTTTCAGCTGCTATAAGACTAGCAGTAGCAGCACCGAACAGTTCTTGGATCATCTTTATCTTTTAGATCTAGAACAATCCAAAAACACGCAAAAGCAAAAGGGTGGTGTGGTGATGAGTGGTGAGTCTTTTTGCGTTAGTGGTGGAGAAAAGCAAAAGAAAGTAGGTTTGGTATATATGTGTGTGTGTATGCGGGAAATGGGGAGAGAGAGAATATTGTAGGATGAAGCATATGATGGAATTGAATGAGGTTTGCGAATTGAACTCAATTGGGTTGCTTCGTTGTTTTATGCTGCTAGCTAGGACTGCTTCCTTGTCGGTTAGGTCCTTTTTGCTTCTTACCATTCTTTAGAATCACACTTCCATCATATTATTTATAATTTTTTTATAGACTCCATGTGGGAGACTCCCATTTTTACCCCATTCATCTCACAAACGACAATTTTTTTCATGTTGGAATTTGTATTTGGAGACAACCTATATTATTACACGGAAAATTGTTGTTAGTTTCATTCAAATTAACTATAATTGTTAACCTTTTTTTGTATTAATCCATTACATTTATTTAAAATGGTAATCTAACATATATAAAATTTAAGTATTTCTAATTACTCGAACCAATTTAAGTATTTACAAAGAAAGCGATAGAGAGAGAAATTTGTAATCACAGTATTACAAACCTATATAAAATTTTAAAGCACAATAATTTCTTTTCTTGTTTCTTAAACTTCATGATTACTCTTATCTTAGGATTTGAATCGGATTCAGAAAACATATTTTAAAACCTTGATCATTACACTTATTATGTCATACGTGTGGTCTTGCAGAACCAATTATGTAAGTAAACGATATCATTTTGCCTGTCCCACTTAGGACTAATGAAATGCGGATAAAGGTTTATCATTATTATCTTCTAAGGATCATATATAACATGTTTTTATTTTCGCTTTCTATATGCATGAACACAATACAACGTTTACAAGATTTTAATTCGTCTTTTTTTTTTTCTCTCACGGATTTTAACTCACCTTTGTGTTAATTTGGTCTTAATTATATATGCTCTACATGATATACTGTAAATTTTTTGTTCTCCTCGTTAGGAATACGTGTGTCAGAGTGTTTTGCTTCCAAACACTGAGATTATGTCTGTAATGAATGATGTATAATCAACAAACGAAACGTAATATAAAGAAGCAATTAAAGCAGTAGTAATGAATGTTTTCTTAAATAATAATCGTTGTTAATGTGAGGGATAACGAATTCCATAAGTAAAGATGCTCCTTGTTCTAAAAAACATCATTGCGAGTTCAAAGGAGAATAGAATAGGGGCAATCACGTGGAAATACGTGTAAAGCTGATTGTCCCTACTGCTCCCAACTTAAAAATATACTGTGTCACTGCACATCCCAAATCAATTTAGCCTTCTATTTAACAAAATAAAAAACACCAAAATACTTTGTTACAGTATATGTTGTAATTAGACACTATTTCTAATTTCAATAACAAAATGGGTTATAAAGTTTTGTTACAATTATACGAAAAAGAAAAAATTGTTATGCGATCATGGGTCATGGTGTGGTACGCGGCATGTAGATGGGAACCCATGTTCTTTTTTCATCCAATAAAAGGGACGAATAACGAGTCTCACAATATATGTTTATAAGCTTAGTGTGTTAATTAACTAGCTTTGATAAAAAAAAAATATTAAAGGTATTTGATTAGAAAAAAAAAATACGGATTTAAAATCTTCAATATGATATGTTAATGGAAGTATCATATATATGACTTATAAGCTAATTAAGAGTTAATTGTGTGGTTTTCTTTCTTAAAAAATTTTACGAATTGAATTGTAAAAATGACTTCACTCTAATCGATGCTCTTTTCAATAATTTAAATGCTCAAACTTAGTAATTCACCATTTAATTTAGTTAAATGCACTTTAACTAAAAATAATAACGTATAAATGTATTATTTGTTTTTTATTTGAAATTATGTACACGCACACACGGCTTTTATATTACTTTATATGGCTAGTTGTTAATTAATTTTATCGATTCATATACCAAAACTACCACATTCGTGATTCAATAAACTAATTCGGCTTTTATCAAGTTTTTGCTAATTATGTCAAATAAAACATATTTATATCATGTACTTAATTTTTAGGGAAAGAAAACAAAAATCAAGCTATTAGAAGTTAAAATAAAAAAAAAATCTAGAGACATTTATAAACCAATATTGATTTAAAATAATAAAGTTCCATATTTATATATATTTATGATGGTAGGTAGGGAATTAACAATGATTATATGTTTCCTTGTTAATTCTTGTGCTAATCCTTTGGTCCACTTTACCTAACTTGACTCGTAATAGTATCTTTAATTTTTATAGTTTTCCCGTTAGATATTTCATATTCACATTTTCATTAAAAAATAAAAAAATAATATATTTTAATTCTATTTATGGAAAATTTGTCAAAAATTCATTTTTCTTTTTTTAATGCAAACGGTTTTTTTATTTATTGAACTATGTATAATAAAAAAAAATGTAGTTTGCATGATTTTAATTATGTGTCATAATCAGTAAATACTTTATTTATTCAAAGTACTTACTCGTACCTAAAGTTCAGTAAATTGTTTTTCCAACGTTTATTAGCATTATAATCCTTTTTTTTTGTCAATGATAAATAGTTCATTTTGATTAATATTCCTTTCATTGTGAGAGAAAAGATGAAAACTGTTATTAAAATCGCTTTGGAATAGTTGAACACAGAAATTTGCTTACACAAGTTGATGTCAGAATCAGAAAAACGTGAAAATTGATTAGGTCAACCCGCACTTAAATGCATCATCATGCAAAAGTTTGATTTTGATATGTAATTGACAAAGTTCCGCTCCCTCTTGTGTTTTGTTTAAAGTCAAGAAACTATCAAAGAAGTATATTTAACTTTTCTCAATATTATATATATTGGAGCACTATTTAATTTTGTTTAAAATTTTAAAGTATCTTAATTTTATGTATTCACTTTAGTTCTATTTCAGATTAAGATAGTTAAGACTTCAATTAATTAAAGTTTCGTTTGCTATAAAATTTTCTACATTTAGGTTTAATTTAATTGATCAATAATATCTTCATTTCTTAACATATTTAAGGAAAAAATATTGGAGAACATATAAAGACATGATCCATAAATGTAACATATAATTATTCCCCCAAATTGACTCTTTGATGTCAATCCCTCTTCCACCAAATTCTACTACAAATTATTTTGATTAAAGTGTTAATGATAGTATTTGAGAAAATGACTAAAAATAAAAATATAAAGTTAAATATCATGTAAACAAATTATAAATTTATTGTCTTAGGTTAAATATAATATCTTTCTTTTACTTGACGAAAACATCTTAATTAATGTTAACAGAGTCTTATTCCACTTTTAATTTGTGAGATATTTGTTTTGTATTTAATGTATTTGACTTGTGACTTTTGTTAGATTGCCTGATTTAACTTTTATTTATATTTTAGAAACTAAATTTTCATTAGCAATAACATTTGAAATTATCAAATAATATTACTAACAAAAGTTTGTCATCACAATTTATATATATTTTTTTTCATCTTGCAAAACAATTAATTTGTAAATATTTTTAAGTAATTTTATTTTTTTAAATAAAATATTGTAACTGAAATTAAGATCCCTAAAACACTACACTTGTCCACTAGACGACGAATATTACATCAACCAATTTAAACAAAATGATTATGTCTCAAAAATGGATAGTTTTAAGTCAACAATAAAGTTTTAAATGATAAATATATTTGATCATTAATTTAATTACGAAACCCAAAAAAATAAAATAAAAAGTAGACTAAATAGTTACTAATTTTAAAGTATATGTATAGAGAGAAATGTTTTTAAAAATATCAATTTTAGTGATAATGACAAAATATATATTTAAAATCGATTTTAGAAATCAATTTTTTAATTAGAATCTAAATTTTTAATTAGAATCAATTTAGAGACAAATTTATTCGTAGTTAAAATTTTGCTTGTCAGAATTAACGTAAGTAATCAATTTAAAAATTAATTTATAATAAAATCTATTTTAATTATTAATATATAAAATAATTTTAAAATTTTTAACTATTTTTAGTTATTAATAATTTTTAATTTATAAATTAATATTTAAATTGATCACTATATAATTAATTATTATATTATATTATATTATATTATATTATATTATATTATATTATATTATATTATATGTATATATAATACTATTAATATTTAAATAATATTTTTCATCTATATATATTCTTTTAAACAGTTTTTTGTTCGTTTGCACATGATAAAACATTCAGATAATATTATCGTATATTGTAACATAATATGTATTTTTATTAATATAAAATACGCAATAAAATATATTAATAATTATAAGAAATGATAAAACTCAGAGATAACACATTCAATGAAGAATATATGATATAAGCTATAATATTATCTTTTTCATCTAACAACTACACAATAAAACATGTTTTTATGGATTTTCTTAATTTTTAATCTATTTTCACTTTCATTTTAAAATTATTTTTCAGTATTTTAAACGAACTTTATATATGACAATATATATTACATTATAAATTAAAAGAGAATTTATGCGTTATATAAAAAAGTTATTTTTCTGATATTCACATTTATATTTTCTAATTTTTTTAAAAATCAAATTAAAATAATTATTTTATCAATATTACTTTTAAGTAATTATTTATTTAAATTTAATTATTTGTTCAATTTGACTTTTTAAAATTTAATTATTTTTTCAATTAAATATTATCTACACAATAACTAATAAAAGCTATTTATAATAAAAATAAAAATTATTTATATTTAATTTTATATTTATAATAATAATAATATTATTATTATTATTATTTATCATTAAAAAAATAAACATAGTTTCACTACTTTATTTATTATATGTATTGTGCCAGTTAAATTATTTATTTATAATATAAAAAAATATATAAAATTACTAGAAAGGGTTGTTAAAGATAGAAAATAAATGTCACGTGAAACACAGATAAACATTTCCAAACTAGAATTGGATGCACGATGGTTGCATAGGAGAGATGACAAGAACGCTTTTGTGTCTTCGTGTGATATGACATGAATTGTCCAAAAACCATGCAGTAATGAGAAATTGTACATGTTATAAAACAAAGACTTTGGTCTTCTTGACCATAAGTTGTTCTCACCAAATTAATGTCCATTACTTTTTATACCACTTTCCTAATGAAAACAAGACACTCAGCATCATCTTATGAATCTGTCAACTTGCCACGCATTGTCATATGAACTGTAACCATGTATAATCCACTGATTACACACGGAGCTGACAGAGTAACCACAATCATTCATTTTGACCCGTAAATTGCTGTTTTAACCCTGCATTTTGACCCGAAACCATTTTACAAAGATGATGATAAAAGACAAGAAAATTTTAGTTAGAGGAAGAAAGTGGTAAAAAAGCTTATGGAAAAAGAGGTTTGCAAGATAGCATAATTGTCAAAACAACCTATTAATTGGTGATATCTCAACAAAATCTTGGTTTTTTTGTTAAATATATTTACATCCGATATTGTCCCCTCAGTCTTGCTATAAAATCTAATGGAATTGACGGAGCACTGACAATTATTAATATAAAAACATTTATCCCCTCAAAATTATTAAAAACCACAAACAGAATCTAGCGACCAAAATTATTTAGACTATTTAATTAACAAAAGAAAACTAATTAAGGCTCCCTTTCACACTTGGTCCAACTTGGTAAAAGGGAAATTGAAGTGTACGACATGTTCATTACATACAGAAATGTGGACCAAGCGTAGATTGCGACTAACAAATGAAAATTGAAAAATGAGAATCATGGTTAAACGAAGAATGAAGGAAATTAGTGGAGGGAAAGGGAAAGTGAGAGAGGGAGAAACTGGGAATATGAATTATTGGGATCGATAATTTGTTATGTGATGTGATGGATGTGGAAAGAAAAAAATGGTGTTAGTGAGAGGAATAAACCCGCGTGGCTTGCGGAGAGGTAGAGTATGAGGATTGAGAAGATGGATTTTGGGTTTTTGTTGTTTTTGTGATGTTAGTAGATTCATGCATGCTAATGCTATGGTATAGGGATTGGCATTAGAGAGAATGAAAAAGAAAGGTAGATAGAGACAGTAAGGGAGTGAGTGTTTTTTGCTGCTATGTTCAGTTGGAGTGCAAAATTAACTTTATTCTTTTCCTTTCCTAAACAACGGAAAGTTGGCATGCACTTCAGCGGGCAGACCGGAAACGACGCCAGCTTTCGCTAAAGACGACAGCCTGGGCAACGCGGGCAGTGCCATTGCCTTGCTTCCTCATCTCTCTTTCACTTCCTTCTGCTTTTTAAAAGGGACAGGATAGATTTTCGAACATATTAAGCAGCACGCTAGATTGTGAAATACTTAGGGTTAATGGGTAAGTCATGCAGAGGTGATATAGGATTAAAAAATTCCTATTATGTGACCAAATTAAAATCCCACACGTCTTCTGCTTGAAGTCGTTAATCTTCAATAACTTCAATTTCAGAAAAAAAAAATTACATACTTTGAACTCGTTTTGAGAGGACACGACTTCTTCAAGTAAGTTTCGAAAATCTGTCCTCTAAATATCAAAATTGATTATTTGACATTTTTTTTCTCTTCTTTCGTCTTTTTATATCATATTAACTATTACATTACCACCATATAGGAGTATAGGAACATGGAAGGAGATGAACGATATGGGATAAAAAATTGAATAAACCTATATTCCTATATACATGGGTCATGGACCCTACTCATGTCTCATGTTTCTTCTTATCCAACACTACAGCTTTCTCATGCCTCCTCCCATTTAGCCTTTTTCTCATTTTTCCAACTTTTTTTTTTCCTTCTTCTCCTTTCTAATCGTCATAACATGATAGATGCAAGTATTGATATTGATCGATAATCACCGACTCTCCAGTCTAATAAGATCGCATGTGATTAGGTTTTAATTAAGGATGTTGATTACAGGTAAAATTTCCGATATTTCATCATATGGAAGCGTCTGTGTTTGGGTGTATATAGATCCTCTATGTTCCATATGCATATAAATGTACACGAAAGCCTCGAACATGGCCTTATAACAAAAAGCATGGTCAGTGTCGGATACCTATATAGATCTATGTGTGTATAGCACATGCAAAGAGAAGCGATTTTAGCTAAAACATTACATATGTCTTCTTCATAGACCCAAGGCCATGGAAGGATGGAAGGTAGCTAGAGCATAATCCTGAAAGGCAAAGAAGCAAAGGAAAAAATGTGTAGAAAATGTTAGAGTGATGGATGTTGGAAAAGAGATGAAGAGAGGTGAATAAATGGTTGTTCACGTTGTAGATTTTGTTAGCCATGTTGGATGGTCCCTACCTTAAAAGCAGCAAAATACGCTTACATGCATAGGTATAGTATAGGTATTGATTGAGGAGTGAGGTTTGAAAGCTGACAAAAGTTATTGTTGGGAAGATTCCCTAATGTGTCGGACCCCCTAAGCTTTCTAATTTCTAACATCAAGTTGGAACGACCAACAAAACCGTTGAGACAATTTTCTGTTCATTACTTACCACGGCCTGCATACTTCCGGGGCTCTACTTGCTTAATTACCCAATTTTAAGCAATATGAAACTAAATGTTTAATTAGTCTCACATCATTCATCACTGCATCCTCCGTTTTAAACTTCGAAATTTCGATATTTTAAAAGAGGTTTTTTTTTTTTTTTTTTTTTTTTTTTTTTTTTTTTTTGTTTTGTTTTTTTTTTTTTTTTTTTTTTTTTTTTTTTTTGTTTTTTTTTTTTTTGTATTAGTAACT
>Ga0099822_1010644_pt1 | contig 11371 bp, 1 predicted proteins | sample CowpeawhiteBW_FD_76839 | JGI IMG/M metagenome (GOLD analysis project Ga0099822, IMG submission 76839) | Root nodule microbial communities of legume samples collected from California USA - Cow pea white BW | ecosystem: Host-associated > Plants > Roots > Nodule | place: USA: California | collected... | reverse complement strand
TCTTATTCACTTTTTTTATATATATATATAAATTAAAATTATATATAAATTTATAAACAAAAATATATAACAAATATATATATATATATATATATATATATATATATATATATATATATATATATATCATCTGTGAAGTTAGCATGTGTTTGCTAAGACACAAATGAAAGATAAGGAAAAAGAAAGAAAGAAGGAAATAGGAGAATGTTTCAACCATGAAGTGAGTTGAAACAAGTTCAATGTAACTATACTTTGTTAAAAATTACATAACTTTTATTCCAAAGGATCACAAATTTTTATTGTATTAAGAATTGTATGTGTTAATTGGTATTGTACTGAATTAACTATTCGACACAAAAAAAAAATATGAACAAATATATATATTTTTCTAAAATTACACAGTCTCAAAATTATTTTTTTAATTACTCTTCTTCTAGATTTTTTTTATCGAAATAATGTTTATTCCTTATTAAACAAACAATATTTTTATTTTTTAAGTAAACAAATGATTATGATCTTGTTAGAAAATCGAAATATGAATTTAAGTCTCACTTAATAATTCATAAATTTATTATTGTAAAATTTTAATTTAAGTTTCATTAATATTAAATATTTTCATAAATCATACTCAAACTTTTTTTTCTCAAAATACTATGAAGTATATATTTCTAAAATGATACAGAAAAAATTAACATAATCCTTATAGATAAAACACTTGAGTATTCTCGATACACAATCTCTAATTTAATTAAGAAAAATTGAACGCAAATATATTTTTAAATAATTTAAAGAATGCAGTTCTTCAAAATATTTTGTAACTTTAAAACATATGCTTCTAAAGATGTTAATGGGTTTAAGCTAACATGATATCATTAAAAAGAGAAAAATAAAATGAGTTAGATTAATTAGAAAAGAACTTTGATCTAAGTTAAATCAATATTACTTTTAACCTGATATATTAGCTAAAACTAACCCGACTCAGAAATTTATTTACTGAGCTATCTTATAAAATAATTATTAATTTCAAAAGTAAATATCTTCTAGTATATATTATTATTATTATTATTATTATTATTATTATTATTATTGTTAACGTTTTTTTTAAATAGATAAAAAAAACGGTTCGTTGACTTGAAATATGGCTATTAAACTGGGCTTAAAAATTGTAATATTTTTTTAATAATAAAGTTGACATAATTATATCAGGTAGTTTTGTGTCATTTGTTTTGTCACCTGAATATGATTATTTAGTCAAATATATGCACATTTTTTGTTTCACAAATAGGAGTATGATAAATACATAATAAATTAATTATGAAATTGTTGATTTTTTTGAAATGGAAAGTTCCCTTTTTAATATAGGTCATCATAACTATATATACTTACAATGGGTATCATTAAAAGTGATTCAGATATATTCAAATGATGTACAAATTGAATAAAAATTGAAGATAGAATAAAGTATATTCGAATATGATCGAATATTAATCATTAAGATAATTTAAAAGATGCATTTGAGAAATTATGTTCAAGTGGTATAATTCAAATTAACATTCAAAGTGTTTGGCCTGGGGTGGCAATTCGAAAGGAATCACGTGGAGGTAGTTCATGACAAAATAATTACAAAAGTGCAAAAAATAGAAAGGGTAATGAGCAAGTGTCAATTGTTATGGTTGTACACTTTTATAAAAGTTGCATGTTCTTACTCATTCCTAATTCTTATCTATATATTTCTTTATCTTCATAACTTCTTTATATATTATTAACGATCTTTGTTTTTTTCTATACGTTTTTTTATTATTTTAATGTAATTTTATTATGATGACTTCAACGTCAATTTATTAATGATAAAATTATTTTAGTATGGCTTGACTTCGTCATTTTGAAGTCGTAATAAATTAACACAACTTACTTAAACATTTAAAAAAAAAAAAAAATCATTCTTTTAATTTTATAATAAAATTTCACTAAAAAAAACTTTCATGGGATTTTATCTTCTTCCTAAAACATTTTTTTATATATGACTCTACAAGTCATAGTGTTATTTACAAGTCATACGTGTCATTGCAAGCTTTACGCTATAATATTGAGAAATTCGTGAAAGTGGCATATTTGAGTAGGTGGTCTATCTTGAATATAGAAATTTGTGTTGTATTTTATGGACTACATTAAAATATTTTAATACTTTCATCCAATTGAAATTTGTACTATTGTTAACTAAATAAAAAGAAAAGCCTTTCAAATATATTGACTTATAATAGTTTCACTTATAAAAATATCATTTAATTGTTTATAAAGTTTCTTTGAGCTTTAGTGTTTTTTAAAGTCAAATGCACTGTATATTTCCAAACTATTTCATAAATCTTCAATCAGTAAATTATAATGGTTGATGAACTTTACTTTTAAATAACATAAAGTTAACTTATTTCAACGAAATCTTATTATACTATTATGAAGTAGTTGTATAATGTGCATATCAAAGAGTTCATATAAAAATTAATATCAATTAGTGAAAAAATTAAATCGGTCATAATACGTTCTATTATTTCATTAATGAAATATCTATTCAACAACTTTCAAAGACAATAATATCTTTAGAAACAATGATTCAATATAATATATATTAACATTTTGGATAGATTTATTTAAACTTCATTAATTATTCAAATAATTGAACCATCTAATTGATTTTGGTGTTTATTTACAAAGTGGTGAATAAACGGAGATTAGATATATTTTTAGCCTCTAAATTTGAATACGAAATTAAAATACATTTTTATTTTAAAGGTATAATTACTTATTTAGTTTCCTAATTTTTTTTGGTTCAATTTTATTCCTTATTATTGGTTGGTTCAATTTAGGTTAAATTTGGTTATCTCAATTAGGTTGGAGTTAACACTGTGTCCATACAGGACACATGTCAAGCCGTAAAATTTTTTAATTTTTTTTTAAATTTTTAATTTTTTTTTAAATTTATAAATTGCTACGTGTCAAGTTACTGTCGTGTCACGTGGTAGTTTACCGTTGTGACATGTGGCAGTGATAATAGTTGTTTTTAATTTAATCATCTATTTAAATTTGTGGTTCAATTTAATACCATACTGTTTAAAACGACCCAATTTTGTGTTCGTCAAGTTGAGACCAAATTAATAAATAAACTTAATTACAACTTATATATACATGTTACAATAATTTTGTTAGGTGAACTGGTTTGATCTATAAATTCAAAAAAAAAAATATTTTAACACTTATATATAAGTTGTAATTAAGTTTATTTACTATTTTGGTCTCAAATTTGAAAAGATAAAATTGGATTGTTTTAAAAAATATAGGTACTAAATTGAACAAAAAATTTAAATAGAGAACTAAATTGAAAACAACTATTATTACTGTCGCGTGACACAACAATAATGTGACACGTGTCCGTTAAATTCTTTCAATCTTATTAAGCATCACTCTAAGCTAACATTTAAGCTGAAAAGTATTAACTCATGTAATAGACTCAAATGTAAACTTAAATAAACGTAAAAAATTGACACAATAAAACTAAAAAATACTCTATCTATTATTTTTTAAATATAAAACTGTACTAAAATCTAATATAAAAACAAATGTCAATTTCAATTTTATTAGTATAAAAATAGAAAGACTAAAGTTATATTTAATGTAATAAATAATAATTATCCTCCGAGTAAAAGAAGAAATTGAGTCTATCCTCATTCTGACTTCATACTTTGACGTTTCCGGACAACTTTGTCTCACATGGTGTATTTGGGAAAATAATGGTTTTGATAATGTATGAGCAGTGTATAGAAAATGGGGTCCAATGTCCACGTGAAACTGTGTGATTCAATGAAAGGCTCATATTGAAAACCATAGTACAACTCAGTGCTGCCACTAATAATTCACCTTCAATAATTCACAACCTATCTTAGTGCTTCCTTTCTTTTCACAACATGCATCCTCTTCATTATTTTTTGGAATCACTTTACTGCTCATAAACATTGCATTAAAATCAGTTTATTTTCAACATAATTTTTAGTCTCTTAATTTAATATTTAGGAACTACAAACATGTTTTACTATATTTAAATGATTTGTTTTACCATTTGAAGGATTAAAAAAGGATTTACCTCAAATTTAAAATTCTTAAAAAATAGTTATTCATTTTCTCTTAAAAAAACAACATATTAGACTACACCCACACACACGTAAGTGACGTAACAGTACGAAACAGATATTAAAGTCACGTATACCGATTCTTTTCTGGTGTCATAATTAACAAGAAAATATTGTAAATTTTAATGCGATACCGCTTTATAGATTTAATTAGTCAGATGGTACCAATTTTTATTCGGATGTATTAGTTTAGTACTCTCTTTTAAAAATGTGTTAATCTAGTCCAAACTTTTAAAAAAATGTCTTAATCAAGTCTCTTTTAGATAAAAATTACTAAAATTTTTTACCACTAAATTTTAATATAAATATCAATACTTAATTTTATAAGTCATTTTAAATATCAAAACCGTTAACGGTGTTAATAATTTTTTGCTGAAAATAACCTAATTGAGACATATTTTTAAAAGTTGAGACTCAATTGATACCTTTTTAAAAATGAGTACCAAACTGACACATCTAACTGAAAGTGAGTACCATTCAACTAATTAAACCCCACTTATTAATAGTAACTTTTTAATAAATGTCATATTAAATAACATATTATAAATAATCATATATTACCTTTTATCCTATGTACTTTTAAATCTCTATTAGTCACAATGCACTTGAACGATAGAAATAAAATAAAAACTTGAAATTTAATGTTTTATACTCATAATATTTTCTTCATACTGGATTTTAAGTGCATGTTGAATTCAATTCCTTTACAAAATCATTTTTTTTAAATTTTTATTGAAAACTAGATAATGGTAAATTTTAACAAATCTTTATGGATATTACACTTGAGTTATAATTCAACACACACAAATACACTTGCTGGAATTGATTATTAAGAAATAGTCATGATCACTAAAATTAATTATTGCTTAAAGATTTTATTGTAGTGTGTGGAACATGGTTTTATTTATCCGACTACCGTATGGGTAATTTAAAATATCTGGCCCGATATATCAAAGACATGTAATTTACGTACGTGCTCCATTCAATGCTTTTTTTACTTCAATTTGGACTATAAGATTTAATTTGTGGCAGTTGATATTGGTCACATCTTTAATATTATTTTGATTCATCAATTTTTACATTATATCATGAGTTTTCTCACATCTTTTCAGTGAAGATGAAATGGTTACTAGGTTATTTTAAATAAATAATAAATTTAATATGAATTTATGTGTGTATGAATATTTAAAAAAAATAAATTGTAAATGATGTAGTTAACAAAATATGGTATGATTATCCCATATGAATATTGAGTGTCTAATTGAGATAACTTCAACTTCTTTTATTCCATTAATTTTTAGTCACGTTCCCATCGTTTGAGAAACACAATGAAATTAAATAGAAACAAAATGAAATTTAATTTGTACATTTTAATAAATTTATTGAATAAGATGTGACACAGAAATACAGAAAGAAACATCCGTATGAAATAATAAAAGGGACAATTACCGAACATTCATCACGTTGTTTGGCCCAAACGACAATGTATCTACGTCGTTCAGCTGAAACAAGATACCCAAATAATTGCACTTCCCATGGCCCAACTAACTATACTTTCCATTCATTACTGCCCTGGATCATACAAGTTCTGTGTATAAATTTTCTCCTATACATATTTTTAGGCATAAAATAAAACAAGGTATTCATTAAAATTTAAATTTAGTTTTTATTCGTTATTTTTTTAATTTTTAATTTTCAGATTTTAAAATATTAACGGTTTTATTATTAGACAAGCCAATGATCCATCCAGTTGTGAAATTTTGACTGTGACTCTTTCCATCATCATCAACAATGTTGGATTATAAATAATGCCATATACCCAAGTGTAGCTATTTGAGTTGCTTTATTGATGAAAGGTAGGTTAAGGTCACACTCCTTTTGTGACTGACTATTTGGAGTTACAATTAATATATATATATATATATATGTTTGACTCGCAAACAATTTTCTTTCTTCTTATAGGGTTTGAAAGTTGTTCTTCTTTCCTTCTCCAAGACATATTTTAAAGATAAAATTGTGACAAAATACACATTCCAAAACAAATAATACCTCTTATGTATAATAATTGACGACAATTTTTGTTGTAGGTGACATCAATTGTTATGTGACAGAGGCCAAGTAGGCCGGATCACAATCGAATCGTGGCGTGTCCTTGCTAATAACTATAGCTTTTGGCCTAGTGATAAGCGTTCGATCCTAACAATTGGTATCAGAGCCAAGGTTACGAGTTCAATTTCTGGTGGACAATTGTTAAGGACAGAGGCCAGGTGGGCCAAGTCACAATCCAAGTGGGATTCCTAGTAGGATAATTGCTGAGGAAATGATTGTTGCAGGTGGCATCAATTGTCATGTGACAGTGGTTAAGTGGGCCGGGTCACAATCGAATCGTGGCGCACCCTTACTAATACCTATAGTTTTTGGCCTAATAGTAAGCGCTGAATCCTAACAATTGGTATTAGAGCCAAGGTTACGATTTTGATTCTTGGCGGACAATTGTTAAGGGGGAGATTGTTACAGGTTACACAATTGTCCCGTGACGGAGGCTAGGTGAGCCAAGTCACAATCCAAGTGAGATTTATAGTAGGACAATTGCTAAGGGGGAGATTGTTGCAGGTGACATCAAGTGTCATGTGATAGAGGACAAGTGGGTCGAGTCACAATCGAATCGTGGTGTGCCCTTACTAATGGCTGTAGCTTTTGGCCTAGTAGTAAGCGCTTGATCCTAACAATTCTATCATTAGACTTGAGATCAAAACAGAAGTGAAACACTAAAATAGAAGCTCAAATTGAATCGATAATTGGCTTTTAAAATTATTAAAAGGGTTAAATATATTTTTTGTCACTTAACTTTCATTAAAAATTGAAATTAGTCAATCTTCAAAATTTTGGTCTAATTTAGTCTTTCAACTTTAGAAATGCATAAAATTAGTCATTTAGTCTTTTTAATTATGAATTTAGTTCTTTTAACTAAATTTTCTTAAATTTGTTTAATGTTTTAAACAAGTTTTTAAGCTAAGATTAAAGCGAAAATATGTAAAACGGTATAAATGCGTTTGAAACGTAAAATAAACATAACAAAATTTGGTTAAAATAACTAAATTCACACATTTGAAAACTAAATTAGACAAACTTTAAAAAAAAAAACTAATTCTAATTTTCAGAAAAAATTAAAAAACCAAAATCATACTTAGTCCTTATTAAAATAATTTTAAAAGCATACAGTATAAATTAAACGGATTCTTAAAACTCAATAGATCTTAGATTGGTTATTGAAATGCGTGAAAGGTCAAAATAATATAGATAAAATTGTATTTTAGCATTAAAAAATAATTATGGATTTATTCTTTCACTCCAAATTATTTTGCAAACCATAAACTCATTAGTATTTTTCTGCCTATTTTTTTGACTCTTTAAAATTCCATAATTTTACATTTTATCTCTAAATTAGGTGGCTAGGCCCCACTCATTAGCCCCGTTGAGCTGAGCCAATAAGGCCAATTATTCTTTTCTTAGATTATATACTTATTCTAAAAGACAAAATAAAATAAAACAATGCTGGGAAAATATTTAGGTTAGAAAATGATTGGTCCAATCCATTTATTCATAAAACAGGGTTAATTTTACGTGATTCTTTTTAGACCATGATTTTAATATTGGAGTATGTTTGAATCCACTTCTGTCTAGCTCTTTGAACTATTGACATTAGATTAATTTTGATAACCACTAAATTAAGAAATACAGTAAAGGTATTCAGAATTTTACTACAAGTATGATTATTAGTTTAGTAACTAAATTAATTAAATTTGTTGGCGCGTGGGAATAAATTAAATTGTTTGATATTTTACTCGATTACATTGCTTGACTTTGTATCTATAGTAATAATGATAATAATTGAGGTTCAGATTATGGGAATCTTTTACATGTGTGTTTCCATAGTGAATTGGAGCAGGTGTGTGTGTCTCCTCCTACAGCAGCTTCTTCAATTCCCTTCAAATTAAATTTCTACAGCCTTTGGGCCATTGGAATTCAGAAGCCCACAAATAATATTAAATGCCTTTTTTTTTTTTCATTTAGTTCGAAGAGATGCTTCATTTTCTACCATTTTAATGCTTCATTAATAGTAAAACATGCATGGGAGTAAGTTTTCCATTTATCCGACGGTTGATGATATTTATGACATTATATATAAGATTTCTTATATTTTTTGTTTATTATGAAACAAATTCTTTAGCACATTTCTACTAGAAGCAACTCATGAGTTACTTCATAGGTTTAAAAAATTTAATTTGTAGTCATATATGTAAGTATATGTGATAATATTATTATTAATCTTGTTCCCGGACGAATTAAAACAAAAGAGGACAAGGAAGAATAAAGGACGATTTAATGGTTTAGAAGACTTCAAATTTAAGAAAATGATCTTTTATTTGTTAATAAAATAATTTATGTTAAATCTATCATAATTTTATTTAATTTATTTTTTGAATTTTTTGAAACATTTTTTTCTTGGAAACCTAAGCCAATTAGTACTAAAAATTTGAGATATTTTTTTTCAGAGGCCTAAAACAATTAGTACTAAAAAGTTTTTTGAGACCTTTCATTTTTTTTAGAATAAAACAAAGACTTTACCTACTTATACCTTGAGCCAATCATAAAAAAATCATACATAATTATCTCCTAATAACATGAATTGTTTGTTAGAGAAGTTCATCTTCGTGACAATTTGAATAATGTATCCTATAGGCCAACCATACACATTATGAACATTCAAAATGACTCAACAAAACAAAGTCATGGTTGGAGAACTTGTGGTGTTACTAATTACTCCAATTCTCATATGATAGAGTACTATCTTTTAAACATTAAGTGGTACAAATTTGAGAATAAATTCTCTTCAAAATAGAGGTAATGACATAGGAGTATCGCTAGCTTCTATACAATAAGAACTTGAAAATGAAATTTTACAATTCAAAGGACCTATGACAATGACAAGGAGCAAGAAATTGGAAGATCAAATCTATTCAAGGGTCATGATGCTACAAGCATTTGAAAATTCAAAGGATATAAAGATCATGGCTTGGAGCACATTTGAAGGATAATTTTTAGAAAAAAATAGTTATGTTTTTGGACTTTGAGTTTTCTTTTAGAAATTAGTTATGTTTCTATGTTTCTAGGCTTTGGGCTTTCTTCTATAAACTAGTTTATGTTTTTATGTTTTAGAGCTCGGGCCTCTAGGTTTTCTTATACTTATGTGCCTATATATAGAGGTTATGGGCATGAAACTAATCAATGTCCTATTGGGGATGCAAGTCCCATGACTAATGAAGACCTCAAGAACTACATGTTATACTTGAAAGAGGAAGAAGAAAGGACAATGCAAAATTAGATGTATTGAAAAGAAAGCAAGAGCAAGAGCTAAAAAGAACACATGAGAAGGAAACACTTATAGAAAATGAAGCGAAGACAAAGAGAAAAAAAAAAGAAAGAAAAGAGAGAAAAAGAAGAGAAAGAAAAAAGAGAGAGAAGAGAAAGAAGAGGGAGAGAGAAAAGAGAAAGAAGAGCGAGAAAAAGAAAAGAAAGAAGAGACTAGAAAAAGAAAGGAGGAAGAAAAGAGAGAAAAAGATAAAGAAAGAAGAGATCATTACGAATTGTTAATGAAAAAGGTACTAACTTTCCTCTTATTGTTTTATTACCTAGGAAAGAATTATTTATCAAAGAGCAATAACATCAACAATGGAAAGAAGAAAGGATACTTAGGGAAAACTTGTTCATCAAGCAAATTTGGGAAGAAGAAATGATGATAAAAAAGAAGGGCATAAGTTTAGAAATATATGCTCGTGAATTTGTTTATCCATTCCTAACAAACATATGGGTGATCAAAGTCATACTTATATTTTGGTTGTTTGTTTGTGCAATATTCCTTTGCTTTTCTTTGAGCATTGCATCTTTAATTTAAAATTATTTGATGTTTTGTGTAATTGGGTAGACCTCCAAAATCTTTGATATTAAGAGATTGACCTCTTCTAGGATCCAAATCTCATTTTAGTAGAATTTCTATTTCTTTTTATTATTTTAGATTTGTGTCTTTGATTTATATTTGTGTTTATATGTAGGACCTTCTAAAATTCGGGTTGAATTCTTTCCAAATAGAGGAAAATGATAAGGAATCTTCAAGTGAGAAGAATTTGAGAACATATTCTCTTTAAGAAAGAGGATACGATAACGAATTATCTCCTAAACTTCAAGGGGTACAAATTTGATGACAGATTCTCTTGAAGAAGGGGACATGATAGAGAACTATCCCTAGATTCCATATAAAAAGAACTTGAAGATGAACCTTTACAATTCCAAGGACCAATGAAAAGGGCAATGAACAAGAGATTGGAAGATCAAATCTTATCAAGGGTCCTGATGCTACAACCAACTGGGAATTCAAAGGATATCAAGATCATGGCTTGGAACACATTTGAAGGATAATTTTTAAGAAATTAGCTTATATTTTTGGACTTTGGGTTTTCTTTTAGAAATTAGTTAATTTTCTATGTTTATGGGATTTCTTTTATATATTAGTTTATGTTTTTATGTTTTTAGGCTCGAGCCTCTAGGTTTTCTTAAACTTATGTTCCTATATGTACCAAAAATTAATGTAGATACTTTTAGTCATATATTGAATTTTATTTCATTAAAGAAGGAATTTTCTTTGTTCTTGACTTAGGCCATCAGGTTCTTATCAAAGATTAACATCTTTGTGACGAATCTTCACTTAACTTATAAATCTGCTAGATTGTGGAGTCCTCCATCCTTGTCTTATTTTGTGTTCTTCTCTTATTTATTTTTGTCTTTCCGTTGGAAGATTCAAATCTATAAACTATCATAATTTTTTTTGGATAGGATTGTATCATCATTCGCATAATGACAGAGGTACTTAGAACACTCATTGTAAGATGACCTACACACCTAGTTTATTTTCTTTTTTTATTCCACTTATTAATTAATCTAACTTCTTTGTTTAGAAAATTAAGTGGATATAGAAGTAAAGTAAAAATAACTATAATTAGTATATTTTTAGTTTTGAACAAGTGCTAAATTATCCTGATATAGTTATTACCTTATTGGCTAGTATATATATATATATATATATATATATATATATATATATATATATATATATATATATATATATATATATATAT
>Ga0099822_1010635_pt1 | contig 11381 bp, 4 predicted proteins | sample CowpeawhiteBW_FD_76839 | JGI IMG/M metagenome (GOLD analysis project Ga0099822, IMG submission 76839) | Root nodule microbial communities of legume samples collected from California USA - Cow pea white BW | ecosystem: Host-associated > Plants > Roots > Nodule | place: USA: California | collected... | reverse complement strand
TGAATGCATGTGGTCAACTGTGTAATCGAGGAAGCCAACATTGACTGACTTTCATGGTTCAGATTCGAAAGAAGAAAGAGTTTGGGATGAAAGTCCGAGCTTTGCTATCAATATTTCGTAGTTTTTTGGTTAAATTTATACTTCTTTTTTTTTTTTTAATTTTTTATTAAAAAAATTTGTACATGTATTATACAAATGTAATTTACCTTTTTTGGCTTTACATTTTGTTTTTCAATTTTATATTTTTATAAGTACCCGCTTTTAAATTAATATCCTAATTGTTTTTTAAATTTAGTTCTTTTTTATGACCAATTTTCTTAAAACTTATTTTTTTAAATTAAAATAACTATTTATATTAAAAAGTTAATTATAAAATAATAACAATTATTTTTTATTAAAAGTTATTTATATTTACTTTTACAATTATAATTTTATTATTATAAAAGAAAAATGAACACATGTTTTCACTAATTTAATTAATCTAAACTGAATCAATTTGTTTCTAATCGGTTTGGTTTGAATGTTGATTTTGTTTATTTTTAAAAAAATTGAAATCCACCTAAATCGATGAAAGTTGATTGGTTTGTAAATTTTCTATTAATCTGGTCAAAATCGACATGTGAATATAGTTATTGTGATTTAAAAAGTGGTAAACTATAAAAAAATGCAACTACATGTTAAAAAGCGCAATTTTATCTAGTACATGTATATTTTGAATTCTTTGATGAATCATAAACTTGAACTTTATGGAATTTAAGAGTACATATGTATGGGGTTAAAGCCACATTTATCTACATAATTAATGTTTGCAAACTGTATACATCCTTCCTTGACCATTTATCTTAAGAAACAAACCACCTATCATATGTATCCAAAAAAATCTCTCATCATACAATTCCATACTTTTTTGGCTTTTGAACCAATATATAAGAGTGAGTAAGCGTATTTACTGATTTTATTACAATTATTACTAAAAATATAAAAAAAAATATTTTATCCTCTAATTCTATATATTTATCTTTCCTTCAGCATATTATTTTCATTGACTTAAAATTTTAAATTTGTCGTTACCACTAATATAAGACTTCACTTGTGTTTATATGAGAGAAAAGATAATCTTACACATGTAATTTTGAATTTTCAAGTTTACAAACATTTGTAACAAAAAATGTATTTCAAAGAGGTACATGAAGATGGAAAAAAGCTTGAAAGTTTTGGATATTTACCTATTACAAAATAGGTAATTTGGAAAGGTATTCTAGATTGTTCCTAGTTATAAATAAGAAAAGATATATTTTTTTTATATTCATTCTTATTATAATACATTCTAAAACATTATTATCTAAATGTAGTTTTGAATTTGAATAATGTGGAATTAAGATTGAATATATTTTACATTTTGGTAATCTCCTATACATACATTGCATTGTACATTTATTCTATGATTCACATTTTATTGTATTTTTGTAATGTTAATAAAATGTTTTAGATTTTACCAAATTATTTATCATGTCAGTAAATATGATATAAAGTGTTAATTATTATTACTTTGCAAACTAAATTTACATTTATCTATATTTTTTTCTTATATTGCTTATAACTATTATTTCTTTCGTAATTTAACCACACACATTTTTTATTCCTTATTAGATATTTGTTGTATTCAACTTTGAGATCGTAATAAAAAAATTAAACTTAGGGAAGATCTCTCTAACTCCTCATAATAAGTCATTTTGTGTAACAATTTCAACAGTAGTTATATAATTTTTCTTTAAAGTATGAAAGCAATTACAAGCAAAATATATTTTATCTCATCCACGGGAAATATATTACTACAATCCCCTTTTATTTTTTCAATCCTTGACTCAATCATGATTGACATAATGTTCAACTCCATCAACATTATTCATACACAAAAAATATATATATATACTCATTTTACATGATAAGTTACTCCCCAATTCTTTATACTACATATTACAACTACAACACTCCTAGTTCTTTTGTAAAATAGATAATCCATAACTTAGTGTTCTGAAGGGGTATTTTTATGATGAAAACATAAATGACAATTTTTAGAATATGTAATTCAAAATTAATCACTAATTACATAATACATGTTCTATAAGAGTTTCTTTTCATAGTTCTAGAATTCTTAAGCTAACTTTTTGGATTGGGTGTTCAAGATTTATAACAATGGTGTATGTTTGTTAGAACATTCAATAATGAATAAGCATTTTGAAGAACACATTGCGTGTAACACGGGCAAACGTTATGTTTATGTAGCAAACTGTTAAACCACTTTTTCTTTATTGTTTATCTTATTTAAATTTATCTTATCATTGTATAACCATTCAATTAGATATTTGGTTAAACTCGTAAAAATAACTTATGACTTCTATATTTTTCTTAAAACAAAAATGATGACTTCTTCGTAGTTTCTTTTCAATTTACCTTAACATATTTAATTGTGAGAAAGAGCATGAAAGTTCATAAAAATAAGTATAAATTTATATGTAATGAGTTTTAGTTAAATAAGTCCTTAATTATATGTTATAAAATCCTTTTTAAATTTTTTAAGATATACAATTTGACAATTATAGTGAAATACTGTTTCTTAGACTATTGAAAGAAAAAAAAAATCCGTAAAATAAATTTAATTTTATTTAAAGTGAAATTTCCCTCCAAAAAGTTTTTTTTTTCCCTTTATTGTTTTACTTTTTTTCTTGGATAGAAGGGTTTAAGACTGGTTTTGGTTTGAGCACACATAGTAGAGAAGAGAACTCACAGAAGAAGATGATTATCCCCGTTCGTTGTTTCACCTGCGGAAAGGTCTCTTTTCATCCCAAATGCTGAATTTTTTTGTAATCAAAATGTTTTTACCTTGACTTTAGGGTTTAGTGTGTTTGTTTATTAATGCTCAATTTGTACCGTTTTCTCCTATTTAGGTCATTGGAAACAAATGGGATTCCTATTTGGACCTTTTGCAGGCAGATTACAGTGAAGGGTCGGTACCCTAATTCCTCTCACTTTTTATCAATTTTTTATGTGTTTACTTATCTGATTATAGGATTTTATCTACATGAATAGCCTTTTATTTTGAAGGATTATACTTCTTTGAAATTTGTTCTGTATCTGGTTTCTGTTGAAGGGATAGAGGTGTGCTAAGACCTTGTGCTTACTTGTGAAGTTGTTGTTCGACTTGTTAGTGTCTCAAAATCCGTGTTTGTGTGTGTATGTTTTCTATCTTGTATTTTGAATTTCATTGTGGCTGGAATATTTGGGGTAAGATTTTTTATATTGAAGCATGATTCGTCTCTGGGTGGAAATCGTAGGTAAGAAGTATGAACATAAATAATCTGTATTGTTGGTATTGTACCTTAAATTTTCACTTTGTGTAGTAAATATTGTGGATGAGCTTGGTGCTGTGTAAAAAAATGTATTTTTCATCTTGTGTTTATGCAAATAGATTGTAGGCTTGTAGGGTAAATAAATTTGTCTTCCTGTCATGTACATGTTTTGTATTTGTAGGTTCTGATTCTTTTGCCGTAGCTTTAATTGCTGGGTATTTAAACGGCAGAATTGATACTCATTTCATTTCCTTTTCTATCTTTTTTCCATTTCAACATGCATTTATATTCATGTAACATGTCTAGCTTAGCTGCAAATAATCTTGTTGAGACTTCTTAATGAGCTGATAGCTCATGTTCCATCTTCTCGTACCCCTTCCCCCCAAAAAAAATCAGAGAAACGTTATATCTATATGTACAACAATATTTTAGTGTATCTTTCTCTCTCCTGTACTTCATTTATTAGATGTCACAATGATGGAGAGAGATATACACAAAAAATAACATCGTATGTGATACACATCTCAAAAAGAAAAGAAACTGTTAAGAAATTTAAGTGATAAGCACAGATGTAGACCCAGCTCTTATTGCCCTATTTTCAAGATAAGAAAAGGTCATACATTAAGAATGTAATTAGAATTTGGCATAACTTATCAAAAAGTATTACTATATTTTATAATATTTCTCTTCCTGAACTGCATCCTTTGAGGTATATAGGGTTCCATATTGTAGATTTTGGGATACTCGATTCCCTAATAGAATTTTAGTCTCTACAAAGATCAGTTTTGATGTTTCAATAGTGATGTATTGCAGAGATGCACTGGATGCTTTGGGACTGGTTCGATATTGTTGTAGGCGCATGCTTATGACCCATGTTGATCTCATTGAGAAGTTACTAAATTACAACTGTAATTCCTGTTCCCTCGATTAATCTTTTTGGTGTTTTAATTTTCTTATATCATTTACTTTGTATTGATCATACATTTGTTTGTAGCTCTGGACAAATCTGATCCCAGTTAAGAAGACTTGAGGAATAACGAATGAGCAAGATGTTTCACTTGAATTCCATTCTCTCTGGGCATGTATCAATTTTTTTTTTCCTTTTTTGAATTGTTTTGCTACAAGCTGCTCATGGTTGTGTTCTTGTTCAGGGTTATCTGTTCTATATGATAGGGTATGTTAAGTACTTTTAGTCATTGTAAGGAAAAACTGTATTTTGATGTTAATAGTTCATACAATGATATGTAAAATTTAGAAGACTCACTTGTTTTTCTTAAATATCTGATAATTGGATTCCAATGCATGTCCTAAATTTATGTTTATAAATATTGCTACACAGACTTACTCTGCATAATGAGTTTATGTAAAAACTAACCTTGAAAATTTCACCCCAAATGATAACAGAGAGTATCAGAACGGCCCTTATCAACACAAGCACTAACACCAATTATGTTTAAATTGATAGTTTCTAATTTGTGAGACCGTTTTTATTGTAGATTTTCAACAAAGATTTTAAGCATAAAATCTATTATGTACAAGAGTTTTCACTAGAGATAAGATTTTCGTTATAGAGAATGAGTTTTTCTACAAGAATTTTCAATATCTCTATAATGATTAAAAAAAAGTATTATATTTTAAATTCTCTTTATTTAAAAAAATTATGTTGGATCTACAAAAAGTTACTTAAAATTTTAAACCGATGTTTCTTATTATTAAAACAAAAATTTGAATGAGATTTTATATCTAATTATATTAATTATAAAGTTTCGTGTTTTCCTTATTCTTATTAGTTCGTTATAATTAATATTTTTTATCAATAATTAAAGGAGATTTCGATTTTTTTTATATATTATTGAATTTTAATTTTTGTTTTTATTACTTTTTAAAAGAAATTGTGATGTATTTTTTATTTTGATGCTGTCATGTAAACACTTTAGGTAACACTTAAGCAGTGAAGTAATTTAGATCATTTTTCTAGACCAAAAAAAAAATGAGAAGCAAAATATTAAGAAAATTATTGGGGAGAAAAATATTTTTTTAAAGTTGTTAGACATCAAAATTAGATTTAAATCTAATTAATTTTAGAAATTGGTAACATGTATGATAATATATGGATTTTTATCTAGTTTAGAATAGATAAACTATTATTGTTTGGTTAAGCATTTGTTTCTAGTCAGAATAATATTTTTTAAAAATCCAATTTTCATTTGCAGTAGCAAAAAACAAAAATACATTTGTGGTCAAGAAGACTAATTAATGGAGCTGTCAGATAAAACTATCAATTTAATCACTTCCCAAAGTCTCAAATTGTGAACTCTTAATCCTACTTAATTCATTTTCATTACCAAGAAAGAACATCTTTTCTTCATTTGGGAAAATGATTTAGAGGCAACCTTAATGTTAAGACACAAAACAGGTCTCTTGTCATGTCACAAAAACTGAACTTTCTTCACTCAAATGCTGTCCTTTCAAACATGGAGTTCCTTTGGACCTTTCTTCCACGGAAACCTTCGCCATCTTCTTCATTCACCTGAAAGTTTCACACAATGGTGAAGTATTAAGTAGGCTCAAAGATGCATCTGCATTACTCTAGAATAGTTAACACACATAAAAAACAGTGTCAGCAATTGAATAACTCCTTTGTGACTTTGTGTTAAAGTTACTGTGTTGTCTTATTTAGAATAACTCCATTTAGCTAAAATTTTAATGCATTCTGCATACTTTTAGAATACCATGTTAATCAAAATCTTATACTGATCATAATTTACAGAGAATCTACAAAAAATTCTAGTAAACAGTTCAATGTATCAGTGTCACACAAATTGGCAACCACCATGAGGATAAGTCTTTGTGGTATTGAATGAATGGAGCCTACTTCTACTGTTCCTGTGATATGAAAGAAAAGGACATGCAATTTCTAAACACAGATGCAGTGTCCTACCAAAGAATCTCTTCTTAATAACTACTTTTAATAAGCTAAAACAATCTGTTTCAGATATGAGAGAAGCATTTGTTTTTAATGAAGAAATTGGTGAGTTTTTCAAAACTGTTATGGTTTTACCTCAGCATCAGGAGGGTCCACTTGGGAGTCAAGATCCACAACTTGATCTGTCTGGCTACAGCTTTCTTGATCATCTCCTTTGCACTGAGTTGGGGGAAAATTGGCCCACTGAAAATGACAAATATTTTCAAGATAAAGCTTAAGAAAATCACCAACTTTTTTATAAGACTACCAAATTTGCAAAAGTTGAACCAAAAAGCAGCTTAAGAAATTAGACCTTACATTTTTTGCAGCAGTACTAAATGCTTCTTTGTGAGCCATGTCAGGGTTTTCAGCCTTTAGCCTTTTAATCTCTTCTCTGCATTAAACTAGCACTCTCATTAGAATTCAAACTTTGAACTATGAGTGCTGTAATACAACTTTGTTCATTGAATCATTACTTGATGAAGCAGTTATAAGCTGATGGCGTTCGCTGTCTCTTTTCTGGAGCTGCACACAATCCATGGATAAGAAAGAAAAAAAGAAGCAATTTTCAGTGAAGTATGAGTACAAAAAACCTTGCTTTAAACTCAATAACCCATATCTTACGTACGTTTATTCACAATATTACTCATTGGAATGAGATCCTCTTCCTCACAATCAGAATAGGTCATGAGGGATGCACTGTGGCTGTTCAAAGTCTTGTTACCATCGTGTTGTTCTGGACTACTTTCTTTTGGCTGCAGAAGAGTAAAGACAGCGATCACAAATGCTTTTTCAGAAAGAAAATCAAACAAAATGATGCAAATAATTAAAAAGATGAGTATGTGGGTCATTGGATTCACTCCAACAACACACAAAGGAAACAGACATAGAATTGGAAGGGTAAGCTATCACCTCAAGATGACTAAGAGATGCTAAAAGGTGGAAAGGGACAAAAGAAGCTTTCATCATGTTAACAGAAAGAAGGCTTGTGCAGTGACCACATCTTACTGTCACCACCATTGACAAACTGCTGCATGGAACACTCACCTGCATCTCAAGTTCAATTCAAAACAAAAACAAAAAAATGATATCAACAAATGAAGTTAGAAAATTTCACAGGTGTTTCCACCACATCCAATAGTCACATGAACTTGAGAGGTGAAGTTGAAATGACAAAAGAGTGCATTACCATTAATATAGTGGTGCAGAATCCGCATTGTACGTAACATATCTGTTCAGGAAGATCAAAAAGATGGTTCAGTGATGACATTTGTGAGTGTATAAGAGAGAGGAAGAGAAAGAAGAGATAGAAAAAGATGAAGGTTTAGGTCTTTTGGGACAAGGAAGCATTTATAGTTGAAGATGGAGAGTCATAATGAATGATGATCTTACTTTAATGATTTGTGGAATGGGGTACTTAAGGTGGTTTTCATTGCCGGAAAGCACTCCAACATTGACGTTAAGGATGTGGAGAGTTTAATATTTTGAAGCCTTGTGTAGGGTGTAAAATTACAGGCACACCCTTGAGAAGAGGGTTTATGATAATTTTATTTCCTGTTTGCATGAACATTATTTCTCACTGACAAACTTCTCCATAGGGTTGCAGTGGCCCAAAGTTCTATGGAACTTTGCAGAATGACTAATGTAACTTGTTTGTTTCATGTGTTGTTTTCTCTTTTATTGACACTCCTACCTCTCTCTGTCCTAGATGAAAATGAAAGTGCAGAAAAAACTTGCATTGTGGAAGGGAGAGGAAGTTTCCACAAAGACACGTAGAGAAGGTAATGAGTCATCTTAGGATTTGTCTTTCCTGAATGACAGCAAAAGAAATAGACCAATGAAAAAGGATCCTCCCCTCTTTCTGTGCTCTCTTTGACATCTGTCTTTCCCATCTATTTTTGTTTCACTTTGAGCCAAGATTCTGCATTAACCACATTCATTTCATTCAAACTTTTCCTGCTCTTTCTTTAACTCCCTTCCATGTGACTGCACATGAGTTGGTCTTAGTTTCCCAGAACCAACACTCAATACTCATTCAGCAAAATCAAAAACTACCACAAACAAGCTTTTAGTTTGTCATGTGATAATAAATTAAAGATTCCACATGATATAACTGGATCCAAACTTCACCTTATAAGTTGTGTTTGTAAGGTTGTGTTAGATTTAAAGTCCACTATTTAACATGATATCAGATTCATGTTTTAGAGTCTATCCTAACGAAATATGTTGTTTGTTGAACCTATTGTGCCACATGCTATCAGATTACTTATACTACTTATTAACATCTAGCTTCATGCTCAAGATGCATATGTCTCGGCGTGAATGGGTGTGTTGGAGATCCTATATTGATAAGGCAATTTCATAATACATAAGTGGATACTAACTTCACCCTACAAACCGGTCTCACAAGGTTGAATTAGATTTAGAGTTTACTTCTTAACAAGCAACGTAGATGATGATGTGGTTGCAATTGTCATAAATGAAAATGTTGGTAGAAATCTCCAGCAACTATTTTTAATAACCTTTACAAGTATACTATGCTCCTCAAAATATCAATGCGCTTTGAAAGTGGGAGTTGGAAAGCTAGTATGAAGATAATATTGACAAAGAGATTTTGGTAAATATGAGATTGACAAAGAATTGGTTCAACATGTCTGAAAGTGGATTAGATTTTGTTCCATGGACGTCAAGAGTGGAAGTTTTAAATTTTAATATGAAAATTGGCCTTACAATGTTATTGCAGACAACTAACTTTGGAAATCCTATTCCTATAGGCCTAGTCTTAGAAAATGGGGTGATAATGACTATATCTTTCCACTAACAACCAATTGTTTGAAAATCTTTTACATGTTGTGATCAATAGCCATGTCCTACATACAAAATGAACGGAAGCTGTTTGGTAGGTAGGAATCAAGTACCGAAGAATGAAGATATACTTCTCCAATATCTGCATTATTTTTAAGTCATTTTTATAACCTGTGAAGATGTTTTTGTCTCCTTGCAATTATACTCTCATTTTTTAGCCACTCTCTATAGTTTATATTTTGCCCTTTTGTGCTTTGAAGATTGTCTCAACCCTTGAGAGATGACCCTGTTTGTTTCATCTTACTCTACTCTAAAGCTCATTAGTAACTCACCAAAATGAGTTTGGCCAACCCCTTTCATGTAACCAGAAAGAATCCAAAAAATGAAATGATCTCAGTACAAAAGTCGAATTTGGATTCTCTACTGAGTTTATCTGTATATCTTTTCTGTCGTGCTTTCAAAATATACTAATGGACATTAATTTTGATGGACATTAATTTTGATGTTTTAAAATTAATATATCAATATTATTATATTTTGAATGCTGAGCAGAGAACAGTAAAAAAAATCCATCAGAGAATCTAGACTCGTATAAATCTCATGAAGAAGTAATATTGATATTTCATTTGACAAGCAAAAGCATAAGCAAGTGATTGTGCAGCAAGAACAAGAAGCTTCTTTGTCCATGACATCATCTATCTGAAGATGGCAACTTCTGCTGGCACTGTGAATGAGAAAAAAAGTGAAAAATTTTTTTAATATGTAAAGCTGTCATTGCATTTTGATGCACTTAAGGAAAAAAAGGGTTGGAGCCCTTGACACACGGAAACTTTTGGTTTGTAAATGAAGGTGAGAAAAGAAGTTAAGCATAAAGCTAGAGAGCATTTTGATGGGAAAAATTACCACAAAGCAAGAGAGTAAATTGAGCTTTTCAGCACACACATGATCAGAAGCCGAAAAGGGTATCTCATAATTGTGAGATGTAGTTGTTCAACATCAAGAAAGGGACTAAGTGTATTTGAAGCCTTGAAATTTGAACTAAAACGGGTGAGTCAAATATCAGATCATTAAGCCTTATATGAGGTGTCACTGTTGTCAATTGAAGTTGGATCAAATCTTCCACCTACCCTTTTCATTCACAAAGATAACATTTATTTAGTTACATGTTTCTTTGTTTACAAGAATGAAATTAATGTTCCCTCATTTTTTTTTTTTTGTTTTGTCTGGTTTATGTTCATCATTTTGCCTTTAAGTTTGGGTGTGCTTTAGATTATACATAGGAAATGCTGTAAGTGTAAACTAATACTAACCTATTCATGGCAAAAGATTGTCACAATTATTCTCTTGCCCTAAAAAAAATATGATAGAGTTATTTTAGAGAGTGAAGACAAAGGCAGAAGCATTGCAGACTGAGGGTAGTGAAGTGGCATTGGCCTCTCTTGGGTGGAAATGCTCTCTCCCTCCGTCAAGGTTTTTTTTTTTTTTTGTTTAATTATGCCTTTGATTTCCATTTTGAAGTCAAAATCTCAAAATAGTACCAAAATTTTTAAAAGTCTCAAAATGGTTCCTTTTTTGTTGAAACGTCTCACGTTTGCCCTTGCCGTTAAGTCAACGCCGTTAGAGGGAGTGCCACGTGTCAGTTCCTCGATTTTTTGAATTTTTATTAATTTTTATTTTTTTTTTTTGAATTTTTTTAAAAAATTAAAAAAAATTGCTACGTGTCAAGTTGTCATCGTGCCACGTAGCAGTGACACGTGTCAGTATTACGCCACGTGTCATTTTCTTAGTTTCAATTTGGTCCCTTTATTTTAATTTGTCTCAATTTAGTCCCAATTTTTGTAAAAATTAGCAATTTTGTCCCTTTCCAAATTGAAATCAAATTTAATTTCTGTATAAATGTACACAAATATTTTCATCAAAAATGATATTTCAAGTAAATATTTTTAACCAAATTAAGTTTATTTAATTAATATTTTACATTGAACTTTATTTAAAATGGTTTAAAAGTTGTTAATAGAAAATAATTCATAAATTACCTAGTTCATGTTACAATAAAACAAATATAAATTTAAAATTTTAAAACAATTTTAAGTAAAGTTGAATGTGAAACATAATTTTAACTAAACTTAGCTATGTTTAAAATATATAATAAAAATATCAATTTGAATACAAATATCAAATTTAATAAAAATATTTGTATAACATTTATATAAAATTAAATTTTGTTTCAATTTGAAGGGGCACAAAATTGCTAATTTTTA
>Ga0099822_1010630_pt1 | contig 11383 bp, 3 predicted proteins | sample CowpeawhiteBW_FD_76839 | JGI IMG/M metagenome (GOLD analysis project Ga0099822, IMG submission 76839) | Root nodule microbial communities of legume samples collected from California USA - Cow pea white BW | ecosystem: Host-associated > Plants > Roots > Nodule | place: USA: California | collected... | reverse complement strand
TATTTAAATATTATATATATATATATATATATATATATATATATATATATATATATATATATATATATATATATATATATATATATATATATACACACACACACACGATGAAAATTATTTTTATCTCTACCTTTTCTTTCTCTCTATGTCTGTGTTCTTTGTTTGGTTATTCTTTTTGCGATGATCACCAATTTTGGTGTGAGCAAATTGGAAGTTTCTGGTGATTGTGCAGGTGGTGGTGATGTTGTTGTCTAGTTTATGTGTTTAGTTATTGCTCTTTTTGGGCATCTTTTGGAACATTGTTGCTTTTGTAATTCCTTGTTCTGTGAGTAATCTTCTACTAGAATTATTTATAATTGTATCATACTTCATTTACTAGAATTATTCTATTAAATTGAGATGTCATATAAAAGTTTATAAATTTATTTATAAATGAGGAAATAAGAAATGTATAAATTATAATTATAATTATAATGTTTTTAAGCCTTGTATAAATTATTCATTGTTATATGTATTTAGTTTTTTCTTACATAAAAAAAGTATAAGTCTTCCGAGATGACATGAAAAAAATTTGCAAATAAAATTAAAAATAGTATGTGTAAAAGATTTTTGGATACTCAAGACAATAAAAACACAAAAGATAAAAAAGAACATATGATATTGAGTGCATATTCTATATAAGAATGTATCATATTTACAAACAAAATTGAAGATGATATTTAATTGACAAATAAAGTTAACTGACATGTGTAAAGCTTGAAATTAAAATATGGTATATTGTTAGATCATGTCATCATCCGATCTAGTTCGATCCAATGAATTGAAATGAATTAATATGTTTCATTATACATGGAACTTAGAATTGATTCTCAAATTTGATATTAAAGGAATCCGTGAGATTGATTTATCAAATGATCACGTGATATTGGACTTTACATAAAAATCTAAGTAAAATTAATATTTAAGAATGTACGAATCTTTTAGTTACTCTCAATAAATTAACTTGACTAATTCGATTTTCATTTATATAACTTTACAGGGCATTATTTTCGTGCCAGTTGTTTTTGATTAGGGTCATAAAAAAAATTATGTATATGCGGATATGTATAGATAAAATCTGTAATGGGTAAGAAATAAATATTGTAAATGGATATCCGCAATAACGGATAAAGTACTTTTAATACTTTCATGCTAATGAGGCGGGTATGGGTATCATAGTATCCGTACCCGTGGATATCCGTATCCGCTATACTCTAATTTAAGTAAAAATAAATAAAAAAAACATAATTAAAATATTAACATATTGCTTTTGGATGAGTTTTTTTTTATCAATTAGTTTTAAAAAAAATAATTTTTTTTTTGTAAATTGTCATTCAACACTATTTAAATAGGTTATTTGAACTTTGTTTAAAATTTATGAATGTTATGTATCATAATTTATTTGAATTTACAATTAAAATATATTGTTAAATATATATTTTTTATTTTTTTTTGTAAATACCTACGAATATCCGTGAATATAAAAAATTTATGCGGGTACCCACGGATACCCAACGGATATGAACACGAGTACATGATGAATATTTATCCAACGAGTAAAATACAAAGAAGTTACTACGTGTACTCTACCCGCCCGGTTAACATTCCTAATTTTCATTCACATTATTTTGCATACAAATTTATGGTATAAAATTATATTTATAGTTATATGTGTATAAGTTGTGAAGTGATAATAGTTGAAATTTGAGTGAGTTTTAAGTGATGCGTTGTGCAGATTGGAATAATAACAAAAGATGAAATTGTTGAGATGAAGTGAAGATTATAGGTGAGGTTTTGTTTGCGCAGTGCACATGTTGAGAGACCCACTACCCTTGTCTTGATGCTCATACACCACATGTGACCAAACATGCCCTTATACTCATAAGAGATCAAATGAAAGTGATGAAGATGAATAAAAAAAAAAAACAGATTTTTATTATTTGATGGATCCCATGTAGGTGTAATCTTACAAATTCATTAACGTCTAGTCAAACACTCACAATGTCCTTATCATTGCAATGCAATCAGTATAAAAACACACACACCCTAATATCTCTTACTATTTATAGACATCATCATAACACGCTTTATTACCCTATCTTTATCAACTTTAACTCAATCAATACCCACCATTCTCTAAATGGAAAGAATAAAAACCCAAAATCATTACATCTCTTTAATTTCACACATCATCGTCTCATAAACATAATATGTACTTTCTCTTTTTCTAAACTATCTTACATTAAATACGAAAAAAACAACATAATACTAAGTATATCTAATGGCATTTGATTCATAATTAAGTATAATTTGTTAATAGAATTCAAAGGAATATGATTAAGAAGGCATAAAGGGAAAGTGAAATAATAAAGTTAGTGTGAGAGTTGTGGTTTGTTTGTTTGTGGGCATGTGTTGTGTAACAGGAGTCCCCAATCGGTTTGAAAGGGACATGCACTTGTTATGAATGGGGACAAAAGTGACTGGACTTTTTGATGGCAGTTAAGGACACACAATCACCTAAATCATCTCGCTTTTAGGGATTTTTCTCACTCTTCATTCACCCATTGGATTTGTTAATGCAATATCCCTAGGTAGCTAGTGGTAGCACCTATTCAGGATTTTAACCCTTTTTTATTGTTTGGTCCATGCTTAGAGAGCTGTGAGTGATCATTATTAATCCATGGCATCCATCATGGGAGAGGTGGGCTCTGAATTTCATTATTTTAATTTGAAAGAATCACGGACAAATGCTTTTTATCTTTTGGCTTTATCCTTCACTTCCAATTAGTGCCTTCTTTCGTTCTGATATTTCACCACCTAAACATCAACGTACTAGGTCAAAATCTGCTATTTCTACCCCTTTTTTCTTTTTCTCACTGCGCGTCTTTGGTTGGTATTGGTTTTGGGAAAATAGTTATTTCTGAGACAATACCTACACAGATCACGGGAATGGATCTCCCCAACCCATTGCTTTCTCAACTATTTGGCTAAAAGGCATTTTAAGTCAACTGATAGTGAGAGGAGTGTGTAGAAGTCTTGAATCTCACACCCCCATATTTTCTTTCTACACTTTATAATTAAAATTCCAACTACACCCTTATTGTAATAGTAGTTTTGGATGGTGCAATCCGTAGATAATTTAAATTATACAATCCAGAATATACACAGATTATGATATCTGAAACTTATATTTCATGTCTTTCGTTATTGGTTCCATATTTTTTCTTACATATCATATATTATTATGATTTTTTTATTTGTTTTAATGGACAGTTGTGAATGTTTTTTAAGATGGAGGAGGAGGAAGAAAATGATGGGGTGAAGGTAAATGTGGAAGAAGAAGATGGGTGGAGGTGAGGAAAGTATGAAGCTGTGGGGGAGGAAGATGGAATAAGAGGGGGCAAATATGTCTTTTTAACTTGTTTATGAAGTGTAGTAAAAGAATATGAGAGTGCAGAAAGAAATTCTCCTGTGGAAACATGTCCTCAATAATGGGCTTATTGGCCCATTCGTTAGATAGAGTGAAACAACTTTAACTTTATTTCTTGAATACAATTATTACTAATTGCACTCTTATACAAAAGAAAAAGATTTTCTTATTGCATATTTTATTGTTAGGGATGTCAACACGGAGTGGATAGGATATAGGTAGTAACTTTCTCGTACTTTACCTGCTAAATCAATATCCGCTCTGTACTTGTACTCATGTCCGTCAAATATATGTTATGCGAATATTCGTATAATTTTTTAATATCCACGGATACCCGCAAGTATTTAAAATAAATAAAAATTAATATTTAACAACATATTTGAATGGTAAATTTAAATAAAATACAATACATAACATTCATAAATTTTAAACAAAGTTCAAATAACTCATTTAAATAGCATTGAATGACAGTTTACAAATAAATGAATTTTTTTAAAAACTAATTTATAAAAAAAATAACTCATTCAAAATCAATATGTTAATATTTTAATCATTTTTAAAATTTTTAAAATTTTTAATTTAAATTAGAGTATAACGGGTACATATATCCATGGGTATATATACTATGATATCCGTACCCATTATTTTAACATGCGGGTATAAAAATACTCGTACCCATCGCAGGTATCATTTACTATATTCATTTTCTATCCATTACGAATTTTATCTACATATACCTGTGGGTACAATTTTTTTTTTTTTTGATATTTTTATTTATTATTGTTAGCCCCGTAGTTGTCGCTGCTGTGCCAAGAAAAAGAGAAATAACTCGTTTGAAAAAAAAATCTATTATAAAAAGCTCATTCTAAAAAAGCTATTAATTATGTTTTAGAAAACTCATTTTAAATACATTTCATATATTCTGGAAAATGTGTTTCAAAAGACATTTCATGTGTTTCGAATAGCTCATTTCAAAAAAGTTCATTCTAAAAATACTTATTTAAGAACACATCGTAAATATCTCGAAAAACTTGCTCTTAAAATTATGTTTCAAAAAGCTTGTTTAGGAAGATTTGTTCTAAACTGAAATGCATTTCATATGATTTGGAAAATTTATTTAAAAAATGTTGTTCCAAAAATTGTCTTTTGAACATTTTGGTCGATAAGTTTAAGTTATGTTTTAAAAATTCCGAAACAGATAATTCGGAACTCACTATTACGATTAGAAATTTTGATGGTGCAGGAAGAAAAGGGCCACAACTCTTTTACATAGATGGCAGGCGCAAATCCAATTGTGGTATGGGGGCTTCTCCCTACATCTTCAAATAATTCTACTGCACCTTAAAAAAATTTAAATTTTTTATAGTACTTCTCTGAACCTTTTGACTATTCAGCAGTAAAAGTTTAAAAAAAGATTCTCTATGACTCTGTTCTGTCATAAATCTCACACCCTAACACTTTTTAATCCCTCTCCTTCACTTTTTCTTTACTAAAAGAGACGTTTTCCAGTCAGAGTACCCCAATTTGAAATATGCTGCTGCTAGGAGGCCTTTTGCATCCAAACCTACATTGACCGCTGCACTAAAGAAATATGCAAGGAAGGAAAAAATATATTATGTATAGGATCGTTTCAAAGACTGTGTAGAAGTGAAAAATGGATTTGGATAGACCATATTTCGAAACCCGTAAAATTTTTAACCGGTTTTCAAAACCCGGTGAACAAACTAATTTGTAATTGTGAACTGGCATTTAAAATTCGGTTAAGTGATATAACAGAATTAAAAATCCATTTTCTTTGTATACCGGCATTCGAAGCCTGGTTGAATTATCTACCGGCATTTGAAGCTCGGTTCCGAAATTCAAAATCAGCCTTTTTTTTGAGCCGACATTAGTAGTCCGATTGATGATTTCAATTTTATTGTTTTTTTTTTAATTTGTTTATAAGATTTAATTTTAATTATTTTATAATTTATGTATTAATTATTTAATTTTAGATTATTTATATTTTATATAAGTTTATTAAATAAAATTTTATTATTTTAAATTTTAAAGTTATTTTTACTTTGTTAATTTTTAATTAATAGTGATAAATTTTTATTTAAAATATTTTCTTTATAATATCTAGATTAATTATATTTAATTATTTTCAAGTTATTTTTACTTATTTGTTATTTGTTAGTTTTTAATGTTTTTATTTATTTATTTAATTTTATTTATAAGATTTGATTTCAATTTTTTTATATTTATATATATTTAATGTTAGATTTTATATTAAATAAAATTATATACCGGTGGAAGTCCGGTTCGTAACTATTTTTTTTATATTTAAAGTTGATATTTGTATACGCATATTCTAATTCCATTAGTTTAGTTTTTTTTTTCTTATTTTATATATAGATTTAATTTTAATTTGATTAATATTATTAAGTTCCTTTTTAATTGTTTTTATAATATATTTTATTAATATTTATTATTTTTTAATTCTGAACTTAAGTATTCATACATTTATTTTTATTATTTTTGTTTTAATTTGTTATTTTTTTATTCATTTTATTACTTTATTTTTAATTTATTTTTCATATATTTTTAGTTATATATTTTATAGTTATATTTACTTTATTAATTAATTAATTAATAATGATATTTTTTTATTTAAAATATTTGTTTTTATAATATCGAGATTAATTATATTTAATTATTTTTAAGTTATTTTTACTTATTTATTATTTGTTAGTTTTTAATGTTTTTATTTATTTATTTGATTTTATTTATAAGATTTAATTTCAACTTTTTTTTTATTTATATATTAATTATTTAATTTTAGATTGTTTATGTTATATATAACTATATTAAATAAAATTATATACCGAGTTCAGTTGGTAAATTATTTTTTATTTAAAATTGATATTTATATACCGGCATTACGAAAAATTTCGTAGTTTAGTTTTTTTTTTATTTTTATTTTACATATAAGATTTAATTTCAATTTGATTAATATTATTAAGTTATTTTAATTCTAATTTTGTAATATATATATATATATATATATAGTTATTATTATTTTTAATTTTATGTTATTCTTACATATTTTCTTTTGTTTAATTTCTAAAATTTTTGTCAAAACGTACGGTTAGAACACGTGGAGCCTCCACACACTCACTTGGTATCTCTAGACAGGAAGAGGAAACACGAGCAAATAGTTTTGTACACAGGGTGTTGTTAGACGCAGACCTACGGGACTTCGAATGCTGGTAAACAATTCTATAACCAAGCTTCGAATGTCGGTATACAAAGAAAATAGATTTTGAATTCCGTTAAATCACTTAATCGGACTTCAAATGCCGGTTCATAATTTCAAATCCATTTGACACTGTTTACCGAGTTTTGAAAGCCGGTTAAAGATTTTACCGAAATTCAAAATATGAAAGAACCCGTGATTTCGCAGAGACAAAAGGAATTTTTTTTTTCAAATTTTAGTGTTGAATAGTCAAAGAATTTAAAGAGGTACTATAGAAAATTTAAATTTGTTTGAAGATGTAGAACTTTTTAGAGATGTAGGAAGAAACCCCTTATGATCTGCATGCAAATTCATGGGTGCCCATTTTTGCAATCACACGTGGGTTTACAAAAATTATGCAAATATATATATATATATATATATATATATATATATATATATATATATATATATATATAAAAAAAAAAATATTTTGTTTTTTTTTTTTTTTAAAACTAGTGTTATATGATATATATTTTTTTTTGTTTTTTTTTTTTTTCTATACTATTATGGGTATCTATATGTTCAAAAACACGTATTTTTAAACAAAATATATACAAATATATATATATATATATATATATATATATATATATATATATAATCATATTGATAAAAAAATAAATCAATTGTGTTATGTTTTTCTTAAAACAATTGTGATATGACTTATATTAATGTTAGTTGCTTGTTTTATTCAATAAGCTAATTCAAAATTATATGATTTTTAACTGATTTGAGATATTATATTTGAATAAAAATATATTATTTTATATAAACCAACTCATAATAATATTTATATAATACGGTATTAATTATATTGGTGGTGGGGTCAAATGTAATCATGAATGGGGCGCAAGAAATGTGAAAAGAATTTAAAAACTGTGAAATTAGTGAGACCATCTCTTTTCTTGGTCAAAAGAAAACTATTTCTCATAATGAGTGAGTGAATTATTCGGTGCTAATGCGTATTTTTCTATCCTCTTAATGTACAATAATTAATTTATTTAATTTTTTATGTTTTAAAATTTACAAATGTTTTCTTTAATCGCTAGTTAGTATGTTATTTTTAAATAAAATGAAAAAGTAAGTATCACTAAGTTCCATTCTATTTAAAACATGTGAAATGTTAATGTTTTTTTTTTAAATCAAAAGAAATATATGATTAGCGAGTGAATGTGATGTGTGAGACACTCAATCACTAAGAAGTTTTTATAGCCATCCCTTCATATTAAAGAGCTTTTGAAAACTAGTTTGAGCAATATTGAAGGGAAGAATTACACGTTTCAACACAAAAAAGGAAAATTAAGAGGAATACAGATAAATTCGCGTTACGCAACTTTGGATGCAACACAAAACCAAACATGCACGAAAAATCTTAATTAAACAAACCTATTCTTCTAAAAACTAATTTTCTATATATTTTATTTAATAACTTTTGCTCTTAATTTTATAATCTTTAATGAATACATTATAAAAATGTATATCGTTCACGTTTCTTTTATTACCATTTCTCTAATTAGGTTCTCTAATTTTATTTTATTTTTTATAAATTCAGATTACTCATTATTTTAGTTAATTAGGTTCTCTAAACTGTTTAACGGGCTTATTAAATTGATCTTTAAGACATCTCCGGTACCATGGATCTTAATTTACATTTTGCATGTCCTTCTATGTCATTTTATTTTTAAAACATAAGTAATATACATATTAATTACACTTTAAGTTAAACAAAATATTTTTTATTATTCGTTACCATCAATAATTCTTTTTATTATTGTTGTAGATTATTTCACTCAGGACCTTAAACCTTAAATTTATTATAATATCAATGTATTTTAATGAAAAGTTTTACAAAATTTAAATCTTAATCTCATGATTCCGAATCGATTCATACATTAAAACAATATTATATAATTATAAAATAACTATCAAGACAATAAGTGGATATATATTGAAATAAATTTTCAACATATATAAAAGAAGATATTTTAATTAACAAACTGTTATGAATTAATGATTGTTTATTGATTTAATACAGTTACTTGTATGATGTATGATTGATATACTTACTCTTTATAAAGTTTAGTTTAAATATTTATATAAATTATTTAATTTGTATCATTTGTAACTTATATTTTGTATTTATAACCGTACTCTTTCATTAGACACACATAAAAAAAAAGTTCCCATTCTTCCATTGTCTATTATTCTTTTTACTCTTCATTATTAACTATAACACAAACTTAAGATAATTTAAGCTCATTCAATTATTAACATTTAACAATCCCGCAAGTATACATGTATACATGGAGATATTTAACAAGACAATATCAAATTCACAAAAAATTGTATTAAATGTGTTTTATTACAAAAAAAAATTTAATTTCAATCAAAGCCATAAATGTCAAAATAAAAAAAAAAAAAAAATCTAATCACATAATATATTAGTTTACCGTAATTTAAATAATTATTAAAATAATAAAATGTTTATTATATGTCACAACATAAATACCCATACTTAATATAAATTAAACAAATGGAGATAGTTTTTACATTGATATCTAATTACAAAGTAACAATATACACAAAATTATAATTGTATTAATTTTATAACAACTTTTATTGTAAAAAACTACATCCATCATATTTTCTAATTAATTAATAAAATAAAACTTCTAAATGAAAATACAGAAAATAAATAATTTTTTATAAGTCTTTCATTGAAAAAATAAAAATACTATTAGGAAACTAGGTAAGATATAAACAATTATAAATTTATAATTTTAAATATTTAGTATATACACTTATAATGTCTCTTTTATGTTTTACGGAGGTTAAATATATATTTTTAGTTTATAAATTTTAATGCAAAATTTGAGTTTATTTTTGTCTGAAATTTTTATATAATTTGATTTTCAAACTTAAAAAATAAACTAATAAAATTTTTATAATTCAATTGAATTAATTTGTTTTTAACATATGAAGCAGTGTTTTGGATTGGTGTTTGAACTCAAATAACAGTTCGAAGGAATGTTTAATATGTAACAAAAAAAATATTAACACAGTTGAATCAAGAGAAATATATTTATTAATTTTAAACTAATATCAAATTTTATCAAAATTTTAAATAAAAATGACAAATGTCAATTTAACGTTCAAATTCATAAAATAAAAATATACTTAACATTATTTTTATTTTTAATTACGAAGGAGTATTATTATTTTTTGACTATAAAGAAAACAGTTGAGAGAGATGAGAGGGGAGAGTGAGAGTAATTATGGTTGACCAAATGTAAAAGAAAAAAAGATAGAAATTCTTACTGAAGGACTAAAAGGGAAAATGGAAATAAAATGCACAACTCAATTAACCCCAAATCCAATACATTGTAACTTACTTCCCAACAACACATTTGCACCATTGCCTTTTCCTTCCTTCTTCTTCTTTATTCCCATTTCATTCCTCTGCTCTGGACCAACAAACTTCCTGTTCTCCCCTTCTCTATTATCTGTCTCTTCCCACAAAGGGAGAAACAAATAAAACAGACACATTCAGAAGCAGAGAATCTCTGCACAGACACATCCAACTCTCCTCCTTATTTTCTCCTTCTCCGCCAACACTCTCATATCCCTGTTCACCCCTTTTCCCTCCACTTACCGTTTCTCTTCTCAATTACCCCCCACAATAAAATCTCCCTTATCCTTCTACACCCACCTCAAAATTTTCGATTTTTCGCTTTCCCAAAAAGACCAATTCGGCAAAAAGACCAATTCGCTTAACAACTTGTAGCAAATTTCGTTGATTTTCCCGTTTATCTGGATTGTCGTTGGTTTCGAGCATCTGGGTCGGTGAGGGGTAGCCGGACAATCATGCCACCGGCTGTGATGGATCCACCATTGCTAGAATCATCGTCGGTGCTGTCTTTTTCCTCTGACATCGTCTTTCCAGGAACGGAGCCAGATAATCGGCGATTCGGGGATCTTAGAGGTCTGCAGTGGCGTATAAATCTTGGGGTATTGCCATCTTCTTCCATTGATGATCTTCGTCGTGCCACAGCTAATTCTAGAAGGAGGTAAAGTGGCCAGTTTAATGATCATACCGTATTAGTTTCTTTTATGGTGATGCAATTTTTTTTAATCCAATGCTTGGTTTTGTATAATTGTATCCCTCAAGGTTGATGCCTATTTGAGAGGTTTATTGTTAGTGGTAGGTATTGTAGCCAAAATTATACGAGTTTGAGATTACTTCCTTGGTGTTGATGATAAACTTAGCGTGTAGCTATATGATATCAATTTTTTATCGTCACCATGTGTAATTTGCCCCCTTCAACTCTTAATAATAAGTGAAGGGTGCACCTTATACTTTTTTTTATAATGGGGGCATATACAGAGAAAAATTACAGAATATTTTGACAATTTTTCATGGATAATGCTTACATACGTGTTTGGGCCAATTAGCTTAGATACTTTATTTTTTTGGTTCCCCTGTCAGGCGGATATAATCTTGTATCAAAGTATTGTTTTATTGGCTGAAATAAAAAAAAAAAAAAAAAAGTGTTTTTTTTTTTAAAAAAAAGAAAATTCAAAGTGAAGCCAATAAATTCTTTTAATATTAAGACTCATGTAATAGATAGATTCTA
>Ga0099822_1010622_pt1 | contig 11385 bp, 18 predicted proteins | sample CowpeawhiteBW_FD_76839 | JGI IMG/M metagenome (GOLD analysis project Ga0099822, IMG submission 76839) | Root nodule microbial communities of legume samples collected from California USA - Cow pea white BW | ecosystem: Host-associated > Plants > Roots > Nodule | place: USA: California | collected... | reverse complement strand
ATTTGGTCGAGTTGGCTAGGTGTGGTACACCAGTCCCCCAACCTTGGCCGATATAGGTGTCGGTCAAGGGTGATATGTGTTGGTATGTTATCGGGATCGGCTGGGTGTGGTACACCAGTCCCCTAGCCTTTAAGTGTGATGAATAGTGTTGAGGCTAAAGGTGATGAGAGGTTGATGGTAGGTGAAGGAGTGTCAGGGGTCAAATCAGGGGGGTTTTGGCACCGTCGTTTTTAAGAGTTATGTCTCTTGTAATGATTGTGTCGATTGGTATGAGTTGTTGTTTTGGCGGGAAGGGGTTTTGTCGTTTGGAATTCTGGCCTATAAATATAGATTTCAAAACAAGTAAGGGTTTATTGGTTCATTTGCGAGAATTTTCTATTCAGAGATCTTGTGTGCGTTTTCTTGTCCGACTAGTTCCCAATTCCAACCGACATCTTTCCAGAAACACGAGAAAAGGTATGTCTAGTAGTGATAGCGTGTCGTTGTCTACGTCTAGTAGTGAGAGTGTAGAGTCGGGGAAGAGTAGAGGTAGGCAAGTTGACGAGGAGTGCACCAGTTCTAGAGGTATGGTAAGTGGAATCCCTATGGAAACGGTGAGGGAGGTCCGAGAAGATCCTCCAGAGGAGTCGGCCGAGAGTAACTGGCCGGCCAAGGGCGGTTACGGGTGGGTAGCTGCTAATGTCCGTAATCAATCATCCTTATTCCGGTGGTCTCGCCTGCTGAACTCTTGGCTGAATTGTACGCCTGTCATCGCAAAGGGTGTAAGCGGGAGTATCGTTTCCCTAGAGAGGGTTAACGCCATCGACCGTGTGTGTCACGGGCAAGAGGGGGCAACGAAGAAGTTCTTCTACATGTACATGTGTCACTTTTCTCAGCTACATGTGCGGCTGCCGTTAGATGATTTTACTATGGGCGTGTTGCGCGAGCTGGACGTGGCACCTACGCAATTGCACCCGAATAGTTGGGCTTACATGCAAGCCTTACGCATTTTGTGCCAATCTCTATATTTGGAGCCTTCGCCTTATGCTTTTTTGTACTTCTATGATATTAGACCCCACCAACCGACAAGTTGGCTGTCTTTGATAAGTCGTTCAAGCATCAGTAGATTGGACACATTTTCCCAGTCCTTCAAGCATTTTAAGGACGAATACTTCAAAGTTATGGTGAAGGAAGAGGGCAAGCCCTATTTCTTGAACGTAGATGGGAGTACAAAGTTCCCATATAGCTGGACGGGCACCCCTTCTCGGTACAAGGATATGAGGATCGATGAGTTGTCGGCGGGAGATAAGGAGGTGGCGAAGACCTTGATGAAGTTTGTTGATAAGTTGCCCACTAAGAGCCTAGTTAGAGTTTATAATTCGGTGCATCCAATTATAGATATTGAAGGTATCTGTTTGTTACTTAAACTGTGTTAATGATTCTAAGTTGTTTTAAACGGTGTTTAATATGTTATTGTAGGGCACATGGCGCAATCGGGGAAGAAGAATTTGGCGCTCTTTTAGTCGTTGAGGAAGGAGATGGCTGTTAAAGCTAAGGCAGCTGGGATGACTGATGCTCCCAACCTATAAGAGTCTGTGGTGGAAGTACACATGCATGGCGGAACGAAGAGGAAGGCCGAGTTGCCGCCTCGCCCCGGCAAGGGGAAATATGTGAAGAAAGTGAGGGCGGCCCTGCTCGGGGCGGGGTCGACTAGTGGGGTGAAGGGGCCGGAGTCTGGCTTGATTGAGTTGCTGGAGATATCTGTCAGGAAAGATATCACGATCAACCTCTCAGATACTATTATAAATTCTATTGATGGTTTGGAGGTGGATCATATCATGAGGACTATGGTGGAGTTTGGGAGCAAAGCCTTGATATTAAGCCGTCGTGTGGGGTCTTTATATCGGCGGGAGGTGAAGGAGGGAGGTCGGGAAAAGGAAGAAGAGTTGCAAGGAAAAGTCGACAAGTTTGATGAAGAGAGGGCTGCACGGAAGAAGGAGAGGGAGGGTTGGGAGGAAGAGAGAAAGAGTCTGGCAACGTGGAAGGTTCGCTGTTTGGATTCAGAAGGAAAATTGAACAAGAGAATAGGGGAGTTGGAGAAAGACTATGATGAACTGAAGGACAAGTATGAAGGTGTTGTAGGTGAGCTTGACGACCTGAAGAATTGTATTATACAAGAGCACATCAACGACTTTGAGAAGGGACTACGTCAAGCAGCCTTTTTCCATAAGGAGGTTGACATTACGGACTCAAAGTTTGATGTGAACAAGGACGTTATTGACGGGAAGCTTGTCCAGGAAGATGGAAGCAGTCCGGATGAGGAGGCAGAGGAGAAGGCGGCTGAAGAGGAGAAGAAAGCGAGTGATGCCGAGGAGGTGGCCCCTGATGCAGCAGAATAGGACCTCGATTTTTATTGATTTGAAAATATTATTTGAGCCTATGTTTGTAATAGTTGGTACATTACGTTACATTGGTACACTTTTGCATTTATGTTTAATGCGATTAATGTTTTGTATGTTATTGTGTATGATGGATTTTGATGATTTGTGGTGTATGTGTGGCGCGTTCGATTGCATATTAAGGGTGTTCGACCCAGGCCGCTTACTCGTGTTAAGGGTGGGGAACTTAAACGAATTAAACACGAGTTAAGGGTGTTCGACCCAGGCCGCTTACTTGTGGTAAGGGTGAGGAACTTAAACGAATTAAACACAAGTTAAGGGTGTTCGACCCAGGCCGCTTACTTGTGGTAAGGGTGGGGACTTAAACGAATTAACCACGAGCTAAGGGTGTTCGACCCAGGCCGCCTACTTGTGGTAAGGGTGGGGAACTTAAACGAATTAACCACGAGCTAAGGGTGTTCGACCCAGGCCGCCTACTTGTGGTAAGGGTGGGGAACTTAAACGAATTAATCACGAGCTAAGGGTGTTCAACCCAGACTGCTTACTTGTGGTAAGGGTGGGGAACTTACCTTGTTTGTTCTCTGCAGGAACAATTGGCGCCCACCATGGGGCACGAGACGAACACCTTAGTACCCATTTTTCTCCGAAGATGGTTTCCACCTGGAGCAGAGCTGGAGTGAACAAGCAGGCAGATGTTGGTCCCTCAGGACCTGCTAGCATCACCCCTGACCTAGCCGCCATTCTGGACGGCCAAGCGAAGATGCAACAAGAACTAGCAGATATGAAGAAATGCAGCATTGACGAGATGGAGGCGCTGCGGCAAGAGAACTCTCGCCTTAGGCGAAAGATCTAAGCTGATCCCATCCTGAAGGGAAAAGCCAAGGAGGCGTCTGAGGCTGCAAGGTCCCCAGCCTTCCAGTCCACAGAAGAGGAAAGCGAATACAATCCCACCCCTCACACCTTCACCACCACCCAACAAACACCCATTCCCTCCACCCATCCCACTCACTTCCCATCCACTCAACCAGGGCATACTGTAGCCCCAACCCCTGCTGTTACCCTCCCCACCACCCAGATCCCCTACACGTACCCACCACCCTACACACTACACACGTACCACCCTACAACTCCTAATACCTGCAAACAATCAACATCCCCCCTCACAACCTTACCTCCACCTTCCCCGCTATGATCAACCATCCCATCCCCCCTCATCTGCTCCCTCCCAACCAGCCTAGACGTCGTCACCCCTTCACCGACTTTATTGCCAACACCCCCCTTCCTCCCCAGTGGGAACCCTTCACGCTGGACCGCTACACCGGCGAAACCGACCCTGATGAACACCTCAAAGTATACATCACTCATGTCGCCCTGTACACGTCCCATGATGCAGTCTTCTGCAAAGCCTTCCCCACCACCCTCGAGGGCTTTGCTCTAGAACGGTTCACAACCCTTCCACCTTACTCCATCGACAGCTTCGACGTTCTATCCCATATGTTCTCCACCCATTTCGCTGGCAGCCGTCCACACTAAACTACCACAATCTCCCTTCTGGGCATCAGACAATAACAAGGCAAACCACTCAAAACGTTCATAGATCGCTTCAGTAAGGCAGCTCTTCGAACCCCACACCTCAACCAAGAGATGATCCTCCAGTGCATGGCACTTACCCTACAACCCGGCCCCTTTCGCCAACAACGTCTACCTCCATCCACCTGCCTCTATGCACGAACTTAGATTGCGTGCGGCTGACTATGTCCGCATGGAGGAAATGCAGACCCTCAATACCAAATTCTGCAATGACTATGCAGCCACCCCCGCCAACCCTAGCCCACAACCTCCCCGCCCTGATACCCGTCCACGCGAGCCCCGCCAACCCCGCTTCACCAGATATGCCCCTCTTACCGTAACCCGATTTCGCATCCTTGATGAGACCCTACAAACTGACCTCATCCCTCTACCATGCAAGACCACCACTCTTCCTAATGCCGATATGACCAAATATTGCCGATACCACCGCAATCATGGCCACACCACAGAAGACTGCAAAGCACTCCAGGATAAAATAGAAGAACTGGTCCGTGCTGGCCACTTTCGCCTTTTCATCCGCAGGGATGACCATCCCTCTCGATCCCGCCACCCCTCTCGATCCGACCATAGATGCCCTGCGCACGACCCTCGCACGACAGACACCCAACCCAACCTGCTAACCAGGAACCCCAACCGGCCCGTACTGATACCATCCCACAGATCCTCCCCTACGTGGCACTATCAACACCATCTCTGGTGGCTTCGCTAGTGGAGGATCCACTCTTCTGCCAGAAAGAAACACCTCCGCCATATCCAATCCATCAATCATATCACCCATTCTCACCACAGACGCCGTATGCCTCCCATCATCTTCACAGATGACGACTTTCATGGCCTCGACCATCAACAAGATGACCACATGGTCATCACCGTTGAAATCGAAAACTACGCCATCAAGAAAGTCCTTGTCGACCAGGGCAGCTACATTGACATTCCCTACTGGGCCACCTACCAAAAACTCTAACTCCCGGACACTGCTATGGTCCCGTATGACGAACCAATCTATGGCTTTTCTGGCGAACAGGTATCCACCTGCGGTTACTTCGACCTCTACATCGTGTTTCGTGAGGGAACCAAAATCAAAACCATCCCAATCCGCTTCCTTATCATTGACGCGCCAACATCCTACAATGTCCTCATGGGTCGTCCTTCCCTCAACACCCTTGGCGCTGTTGTCTCCACCCCCCACTTGGCCATGAAGTACCCTTCTCCTTACGGTGACATCCTCACTGTCCACTGCGACCAGCGCCTGGCACGCGAATGCTACATGGCTAGCCTGCGTCCACAACTCCCAATTCAACAAACCAACCACATTGAGCGACCACCTAGCTTTGGCATCGCCCTATCAGGCGAAGATCTAGACCCCAGAGTAGGCCGGGATGTTCTTCTCGAACCAGTTGAGGAGATCTCCCCTCTAGAGCTTCCCAACGGCCACTCCATCAACCTAGGCACCGGTTTGAACTCTGACGAGCGTGCCATCATCACACCCATCCTCATCAGCAACACGGATCTTTTCGCCTGGTCAGCCGCTGACCTACCTGGGGTGGACCCTCTAGTAGCATCCCACAAACTATCTATCTACAAAGAAGCCCACTACATCTCTCAGAAGAAACGCAAACTTGGTGAAGAACGCCGACTAGCGGCTAAGGTTGAGGCCAACAAGTTACTAAATGCAGGATTCATAGAAGAAGCTCAATACACCACTTGGCTTTCTAACGTAGTCTTGGTGAAGAAAGCCAATGGCAAATGGCGGATGTGTGTAGACTACACAGATTTGAACAAGTCCTGCCCTTGCGATGCCTACCCCTTACCCAATATCGATCGACTTGTTGACGGCGCGGCCGGGAATAAAGTGGTTAGCGTTTTGGATGCATATTCTGGGTACAACCAAATCCCCATGGCCGCATTTGACATGAACAAGACCGCCTTCATTACGGACGATGCCAACTACTTCTATAGAGTTATGCCTTTTGGTTTTAAGAACGCTGGAGCAACCTACCAACGGTTAATGGACAAGGTTTTCAGTCATCTAATGGGACAATGTGTCGAAGTATATGTTGACGACATGGTTGTCAAGTCTCCGAGCCACCACCAACATGCCGAGGACCTCTCGGTGGTCTTCTCCGCGCTACACCGATACAACCTTCGCCTTAACCTTGACAAGTATGTATTCGGCGTCGACCATGGTAAATTTCTTGGGTTTATGTTGACCCAACGGGCATAGAGGCCAATCCCGAAAAATGCAAGGCAATTATCGAGATGCGCAATCCCACCACCATCAAAGAGGTCCAACGCCTCATAGGCCGCCTCACAACCATTTCCCGCTTCCTACCCAAACTGGCTTAACAAATCCAACTCATAGTTGAACTCCTAAAGAAATCCACCCGATTCACGTGGATTGACGATTGTAAACAAATCTTTCAAAAACTGAAAACCACCCTAACCTCACCACCTATCTTCCACAAGTCGGACACTAGCCAACCCCTCCTCGTATACATCACAGCCATCGACCACACCGTCAGTGCCGCGCTCGTCCAAGAAATAGAGGGCACGCAACATCCTGTCTATTTTGTTAGCAGAACACTACAAGATCCTGAAACTCGATATCAAATGGTGGAGAAGTTGGCTCTATCCTTGGTCCATGCAGCTCGCCGTCTACGCCCATACTTCCAAAACCACAGCATCACCGTCAAAACCGACTACCCAATCCAAAAGATATTGCAAAAACCAGATTTAACCGAACGAATGTCATCCTAGGCCGTCGAACTGTCGGAATTCAACATTCGCTACGAACCGCATGGCCCCATTAAGGCCCAATGCCTCCTGGATTTTGTCAATGACCTCCAGCACGTACCCACAGAGGACCAGTGGACGCTTCATGTAGATGGTTCCTCGAATCCAAAAGGTGTTGGTGCAAGCATCGTGTTAGAACGGCCTAACGACATCCTCATTGAAAAATCCCTTCATTTTGCCTTCAAAACATCAAACAACCAAGCCGAATACGAAGCCATCCTCGTCGGCCTTTCTCTTGCCCGCGAAGTTGGTGTCAAGACGTTAACATGCAAAACCGACTCCAAGCTTACTGTAGAGCACCAAAATGACGAGTTCCAGATTAAAGACCTCATCCTCCTACAATATTACCATCTACCATTTCGACGCACGCACTATGGCTACTAGAATCCTCAGAGCCGACTACTTCTGGCCAACTATAGAAGCAGACTACCAGGACTACATCAAAAAGTGCAAACCATGTCAAAAACATGGCAACCTTATCCACCAGAAACAGGAACAACTCCATTCCATACTATCCCCATGGCCCTTTGCTAAATGGGGAATTGATATCCTCGAGCCCTTCTCCCCCAGCAAGGGGCAAGTAAAATTCCTAATTGTAGCCGTTGACTATTTCACAAAATGGATAGAAGCCAAACTGCTAACCACTATTACAGCCCAGCAAGTTCAGCAGTTCGTTTGGAAAGATATTATATGTAGATATGGTGTTCCGCACACTATGGCCGACAATTCATAGATAAGGAATTAGCCAAGTTCTACACTAGTCTAGGCATCAAACACATCACAAGTTCTGTAAAGCACCCACAAACAAATGGACAAGCAGAGGCGGCCAACAAAGTTATCCTGGTGGAATTGCGCAAGAGATTAGATAGCGCAAAAGGCCGATGGCCTGAAGAGTTAGTAGAAGTGCTATGGGCTTACAGGTGCACCCCTCAATCATCAACAAATGAATCCCCATTCAGCCTAGTTTAGGGTGAAGACGCCATGATACCGGTCAAAATTGGCGAACCATCCCTGCACCGAGAACTGTACGACCCAACCCATAACCACCAAAACATGGCCACCCATCTCGACCTCCTAGCCGAACTCAGAGAAAAAGCCCAGATACGAAACTTAACTGCCAAACGAAGAGCTGCCAGAAAGTATAACGCAAACCTATGTCCACGATCATTCGCAATCGGGGACTTAGTATGGAGAATGGCCAGCAGTGCTAGAAAGAAGGATGGCAAGTTCTCCGTCAATTGGGACGGCCCATATCGCATACGCGAAGATCCAAGAGGAGGAGCTTATCGCCCGGAACGAAGGGTTCTCAACTGTACGACTTTCCTCTATTTTCACTTTCATAAACGTTTAAGTTCCGCACCCTTACCACAAGTAAGCGGCCTGGGTCGAAAACCTTTAGCTCGTGATTAATTCGTTTAAGTTCCCCACCCTTACCACAAGTAGACGGCCTGGGTCTAACACCCTTAGCTCGTGGTTAATTCGTTTAAGTTCCCTACCCTTACCACAAGTAGGTGGCCTAGGTCGAACACCCTTAGCTCGTGGTTAATTCGTTTAAGTTCCCCACCCTTACCACAAGTAAGTGGCCTGGGTCGAACACCCTTAACTTGTGTTTAATTCGTTTAAGTTACCCACCCTTACCACAAGTAAGTGGCCTAGGTCGAACACCCTTAACTCGTGTTTAATTCGTTTAAGTTCCTCACCCTTACCACAAGTAAGATGTCTGGGTCGAACACCCTTTGCTTGTGGTTAATTCATTTAAGTTCCCCACCCTTACCACAAGTAGGCGCCTGGGTCGAACACCCTTAGCTCGTGGTTAATTCGTTTAAGTTCCTCACCCTTACCACAAGTAGGCGGCCTAGGTCAAACACCCTTAGCTCGTGGTTAATTCGTTTAAGTTCCCCACCCTTACCACAAGTAAGCGACATGGGTCGAACACCCTTAACTTGTGTTTAATTCGTTTAAGTTCCCCACCCTTACCACAAGTAAGCGGCCTGGGTCGATCACCCTTAACTCGTGTTTAATTCATTTAAGTTCCCTACCCTTAACACGAGTAAGCGGCCTAGGTCAAACACCCTTAATATGCAATCGAACGCGCCACACATACAACACAAATCATCAAAATCCATCATACACAATAACATACAGAACATTAATCGCATTAAACATAAATGCAAAAGTGTACCAATGTAACGTAATGTACCACCTATTACAAACATAGGCTCAAATAATATTTTCAAATCAATAAAAATCGAGGTCCTATTCTACTGCATCAGGGGCCACCTCCTCGGCATCACTCGCTTTCTTCTCCTCTTCAGCCGCCTTCTCCTCTGCCTCCTCATCCAGACTGCTTCCATCTTCCTGGACAAGCTTCCTGTCAATAATGTCCTTGTTCACATCAAACTTTGAGTCCGTAATATCAACCTCCTGATGGAAAAAGGCTGCTTGACGTAGTCCCTTCTCAAAGCCGTTGATGTGCTCTTGTATAATACAATTCTTCAGGTCGTCAAGCTCACCTACAACACCTTCATACTTGTCCTTCAGTTCATCATAGTCTTCCTCCAACTCCCCTATTCTCTTGTTCAATTTTCCTTCTGAATCCAAACAGCGAACCCTCCACGTTGCCAGCCTCTTTCTCTCTTCCTCCCAACCCTCCCTCTCTTTCTTCCACGCAGCCCTCGCTTCCTCAAACTTCTCAACTTTTCCCTGCAACTCTTCTACCTTTTCCCGACCTCCCTCCTTCACCTCTCGCTGATATAAAGACCCCACACGGCGGCTTAATATCAAGGCTTTGCTCCCAAACTCCACCATAGTCCTCACGATATGATCCGCCTCCATACCATCAATAGAATTTATAATGGTATCTGGGAGGTTGATCGCGATATCTTTCCTGACAGATATCTTCGGCAACTCAATCAAGCCAGACTCCTGTCATCAATGTAACGTACCCGAGCAGGACTGCCCTCACTTTCTTCACATTTTTCCCCTTGCCGGGGCGAGGCGGCAACTCGGCCTTCCTCTTCGTTCTGCCATGCACGTGTACTTCCACCACATACTCTTGCTGGTTGGGAACATCAGTCTTCCCAACTGCCTTAGCTTTAGCGACCATCTCCTTCCTCAACGACTGAAAGAGCGCCAAATTCTTCTTCCCCGATTGCGCCATGTGCCCTACAATAACATCTTAAACACCGTTTAAAACAACTTAGAATCATTAACACAGTTTAAGTAACAAACAGATACCTTCAATATCTATAATCGGATGCACCAAATTATAAACTCTAACTAGGCCCTTAGTGGGCAACTTATCAACAAACTTCATCAAGGTCTCCACGACCTCCTTATCCCCCGCCGACAACTCATCGATCCCCATATCCTTGTACCGAGAAGGGGTGCCCGTCCAGCTAAATGAGAACTTTGTACTCCTATCTGCATTCAAGAAATAGGGCTTGCCCTCTTCCTTCACCATAACTTTGAAGTATCCGTCCTTAAAATGCTTGAAGGACTGAGAAAATGCGTCCAATCTGCTGATGCTTTGACGACTTATCAAAGACAGCCAAGTTGTCGGTTGGCGGGGTCTAATATCATAGAAGTACAAAAAAGCATAAGGCGAAGGCTCCAAATATAGAGATTGGCACAAAATGCGGAAGGCTTGCATGTAAGCCCAACTATTCGGGTGCAACTGCGTCGGTGCCACGTCCAACGTGCACAACACACCCATAGTAAAATCATCTAACGGCAGTCGCACATGTAGCTGAGAAAAGTGACACATGTACATGTAGAAGAACTTCTCTGTTGCCCCCTCTTGCCTATGACACACACGATCGATGGTGTTAACCTTCTCTAGGGAAACGATACTCCCGTTTACACCCTTTGCGATGACAGGCGTACAATTCAGCCAAGAGTTCAGCAGGCGAGACCACCGGAATAAGGATGATTGATTACGAACATCAGCAGCTACCCACCCGTAACCGCCCTTGGCCGGCCAGTTACTCTCGGCCGACTCCTCTGGGGGATCTTCTCGGACCTCCCTCACCGTTTCCATAGGGATTCCACTTACCATACCTCTAGAACTGGTGCACTCCTCGTCAACTTGCCTACCTCTAATCTTCCCCGACTCTACACTATCACTACTAGACGTAGACAACGACACGCTATCACTACTAGACATACCTTTTCTCATGTTTCTGGAAAGATGTCGGCTGGAATTGGGAACTAGTCGGACAAGAAAACGCACACAAGATCTCTGAATAGGAAATTCTCGCAAATGAATCAGTAAACCCTTACTTGTTTTGAAATCCATATTTATAGTCCAGAATTCCAAACAGCAAAAACCCCTTCCGACCAAAACAACAACTCATACCAATCGACACAATCATTACAAAAGACATAACTCTTAAAAACGACGATGCCAAAACCCTCCTGATTTGACCCCTGACACCCCTTCACCTACCATCAATCTTTCATCACCTTTAGCCTTAACACTGTTCATCACACTTAAAGGCTGGGGGACTGGTGTACCACACCCAGCCGATCCCGATAACATACCAACACATATCACCCTTGACCGACACCTATATCGGCCAAGGTTGGGGGACTGGTGTACCACACCTAGCCAACTCGACCAAAT
>Ga0099822_1010615_pt1 | contig 11389 bp, 5 predicted proteins | sample CowpeawhiteBW_FD_76839 | JGI IMG/M metagenome (GOLD analysis project Ga0099822, IMG submission 76839) | Root nodule microbial communities of legume samples collected from California USA - Cow pea white BW | ecosystem: Host-associated > Plants > Roots > Nodule | place: USA: California | collected... | reverse complement strand
TTATATTATATATTTTTATATTTATAAAAAACATATAATATATATATATATATATATATATATATATATATATATATATATATATATATATATATATATATATATATATATGAGTTTATACCGTTGTAAGTATGTCTAAATTTAATTATTTTACAGCTAGCAACCGGATAATGTATGTAATTGCTATTAAATAAAAATATTCTTATCATGAATTTACATTACATTTGTTTTACATATATAAGATATTTGATATCATTTTTAATTCAAAATTTTAAGACAATATGATTATGAACCTTTCATCTTATATAATATTTAACTTTGTCTTTTCTAGACTTTGATTCACACTTATATTATTCCGAACCCATCCATCCAAAACTACTTCAGAAAATGGATGCAAAATACCACACTGTAGATTCTGCCATATTTTATCTAATTAGTTGGAAAACAGAAGCTGCACAAACTTATCAATAGAAAGTATGCTATGTTAAATAGTAAATATGAAGAAAGAAAATGATAAACTAAGCGAGACAATTGATTTTACCCATCAAACAAGTTTCTATATTTTCTAGTTTTAACAACTAAAAACAGTTTTTTAAAATGGAATTCAAGCATACCCCAGTTTTTATTTTTTGGTATAAGCATAACTATGGCCACTAATAATACCACTTTTAAGGCTAAAGTTGTTCATTTTCCTGTGCCACAAACACTATGAGTGGTTTTATTCCTTTTCATATAAGGCAATTGAAATGTAATGAAAACAGTATTAATCTGAGAGAAGTCAACTGCATTTGTTGCAATGACCTCTTTGATAAATACAACTCTTTAACAGTGACAGAAAGTAGAAAGGACAATACCTTGCTTACATTTATGACACTTGTAAAAAAAGAAATGATAAGAATAGAGGCTACTAAGTTCATATGTAGGGAAATGAGGATTGCTCTGAATGTTTCAATTTCAAAGATTGCAATTACTATTATCTCTATCTTCCCTTTTGACGGCCATGTTCTGATTTCTTGCTTCTTGCCCTTTGAATGTTATTCTTAGAATCTAAGTCCAACTTGCTGCTTGACATTCTCTCTTCTTTGGCTACCCTTAACTTTTCTGACCCTATCTCTTCGCTGTCTTCTCTTATAACCATCTTTCTTTCCAAGTCCAATGCTAACTTAGCATCTGATTGTTTAGCTTTGTGTTGACCCTTTTCTCTATCTTCAGCATGAGTGATTCTTCTTGTGACTTCTTCTTTGTTTATCAAAGACCGTTTGCCATGACTATCTCTAGTGACTGGTCTCTTTTTTGCTCCTAGAAGTAGATCATGTGGTTTTTGCAGCTTGGAACTAGTGGTTTCCATAGAATCTTTTTCTTGTTCAAAGTAGAGGAGCTGCACCACAGTTCTTAATGGCAGAGATTCATTTTTAACAGCATGTGCACGCACTTCTGGAGTCAGTCTTTGGCACTCCAGAATCCCACACAAACGCTTTTTCTCTGCCTTGCTCAGGTCAGGATGCACCTGTGTATGCATTGAACATAAGTCACATCATGCAGGCACCATAATAAGAACCAAATTACCAGAAAATAAAAGTTGATCCTTGAACTGGAATTAGCTTATGTATAAACTAAAGTAAACTTTTGGACAAATTAAATCAGATAGTTTTTATAAATTTGTTTGGTATGGCATAGAGATTCACCTTTAGATAGATGTTGATAGCCTGGTAAAGATCATCATGGTCTAAACGGCCAATAGCTGGCACAGTTTCAGCCAGAGAGACAAACTTTGACACTGGCATGTTATCATCCCTTGCCACCACTTGAAGATAGGAATCAATGAGCTTACCAACATTTCTGATTGATTTTAATAAGTGTCTGTTATCCACAGCACCAGGGTAGAGTCTTTTCCAAAACTTCAAGAAACTTTCCAGCACTGCTAGAACTAACTCGGTGTCATAAAAATTTTGGTCCAAAGAGGATGTTGAAGGATAAAGCAGGTCACTCACTGTTGCCTCCTCAAACTGTATACTGGCTCTCTTCACCAGTTCTGTTTTTGTCACTGGGGAAACTCCAAGAGGGCCTGAAATGCTGAGGAGCCTTAACAAGAAGCCAGCTGAAACTGACCCTCTATCTGCAGGAATCATGCTCACAATTGTCTCCAGAATTTTTCGGTTAATGGCTTTGGATTCTTCTGTTATTGCTGCAGAACCAAGTGAGTTTTTAAGCTTTGTGATGCCAGGTAGCCACTTACAAGCATAGACATGCAAAGCTTCACCAATAAGCTGTGGTGGGAGCACATATGTTGATCTAATAGCCATTATTATGCATCTGAAAAGATCTATGTTAAGATCAGACACATCCTCAGTCCACCAATCCTTTGGGACTGAATGATGCTGCTTTCTGGTATAACCAGGCCTTGTGTAGGTGTAGGACCATTTGACCTGCACATAATCACCCTTGTTAAATAAAAAAATGTCTAGAGTATCAATCTGTGAAAATAATTTATGGTCTCTCAGTTCTTGACCTGCGGTGGGGGTGTAAGAATTTTCTCAATAATTGAATCAATGCATTTTCTTGTTATGCCAAGATTCTCAGACCACTCAGGTAACTTGTCAGTGGCCTGCAGTGCTGCAATAGAGTCCTTCCATCCTTCAAGAATGCATGAACTGAAGAAAGCTTCAAGTTTGCCTACAAAGTTTCCCTTCTCTATGGACTCATTCATTTGTAGGAGCTTAGCGGCGCAGAGTGCAGGTACAAAGTTATGAGCACTGATGTTGATTGAAACTCCATAGCAGAACTTAGCACAGAGTTCAAAAGCATCTGCACCTCCAGGCATGTCATGAAGCTCTAGAGGAACATTCTCAGAATCACTAGAATCTGAGCAAAGTCTTTGTAGAAGGCCACATTTTGGAAGAAGCGAAGACTGCGGCCAACAAAAATGAATTATAGATTAACAAATATTGAGTTACTACTATCTTTTTGCACACATCGCACTCTATCTAATTCTTATACCTTATGTAGCACATATGTAGTATCATTGATTTTTATCACAAGGTCAGCTTGTGCATCTGAAACCAGACTCCTGCATTTATGATATGTTAATACACATGTTAGTTTGTGTAAACATAAATAGAGAGGGAAAATAGGTTGCATGCCACTCTTGGACCAAAGCTCGATAAAAATACCTGGTAGCTTGTTCAGTGTAGAAAGTATCAGGCCTTGTACCAAGTTTCATGAACTTCATATCTACTTATTGTGATCTATTCCCAATGGTCAAGAAAAACCTCTACTTGAAAAACTGAAATTCTGCATACCACAACTTCAATGATACTACAGATCTCATAAAGTGAAGGTTAAGATACCATGCAATTGAACATAAAGAAAGATAGAGACAGAGAGAGACAGAGAGAGAAAGAGAGAAAAACAACACGTAATTTGTAAGAAATCCCTTTTCATGCGTGAATTATAAGGGTCATGTAGTAGTGGCAAGCTTGAAAGACATGGTGAACAAACATGCTTACTCAACTTATATCATGGTTCTGGTTCATGATTATGCAACACTCAAACTAAGAGGTGGAGGAGAGAGTGAATAAATCACTATATACGAAGGTTGAAGACCAGGACACAAACTCACTTGATACCATGTCATCTCCATACTAATATGTGAGAGAAAAATCCAGAAAATAAATGACAACAGAAGATGTGCCAGAAAACCTTACCTCAACTTTCATATAACAATGCCCTCACAACCTCATTTATTTGCGTATAACTCTGCAAGAACTTCAATTTATAGATGTGGTGTTCTCATCTACAGATTAAAGGAAACAAGAAACAATCAAATCCAGTTTTTGCCTATATGCACTGAGAAAGAGTATCAGAACAGTAACTATATAGAGAAATACTTATGCTAGCCAGATGCGATGCATTGATGCTGAACAGTAATGGTAAGAGAAGTACTTATGCTAGATGACATGCATTGATGCAAGTTTGTCTCCACTCTAGAGCCTTTGGAAATTACTTCCAACTTCAAGCTAAATTAAGCAATTGAAGCAAATGAGTAAAATTAGGTGGCTGTCGACACTCTAATTGAGTTAAACCAGGTTTCAGATCTTTATGCTCACTGTGCCAGGTCCAGACATGTAACGACTTATAAGAAACTGAACAACATTAAAATTTGAGTATGCAACTCAACTTAATTGTGCTGTTCAAATTTTGAGAAAGGAAAACCAATGTCAACCAACAAGAGAAGAACAAGGAAACTGATATTGGAAAATACTAATATCAATGTCCCCTTATAATAACATGACTGCTACTTAAGCCCTTATACCGACAAAGTAGTATCCGTTTGATTTTGATTAGAAGTGAAGTTTCTTTGTCCTGTTTCTACCTTAATAGTTATAGCACATGGTTGTTCGAGAGCTTTGTCTCTAAAGTGATCAGTTGATATGTTAAAAAGCCACCCTCTATTATAAGTTATACATACCATTTGGGCAAATATTCAAATGATCTTAAAGGGGTTTGAACCAAACTCTTTAATTATGTCTGCATATATTATTTTCTGAGAAATCATATTGGATAAAGCAACAGCATGATTTAAACTTGACTTAAATTATTGCACATATCAGCAACTTTTTCCTACTCTGAATATCTCCAATGCTTATTGGAAAAAGTAAAAAGTAAAAGCTGAGTAACTACTCTAAAGTATATAATGAAGAAAACAGGATAAATTTCGAACTTTCCTGCAAACTGCACAGCCGTTTTGTATGTATAGCTTAGGAAACTAGTGTGGATAAATATCTAGAACTAATACTTGGCTGCACTGCTCAATTTGATTTTGTAGAAGAAAATTATCCTTACATCCAAAACCAACTTTAGGAGTTTCTTGTTGGACAAATCCGAAAGGTGAATCTCCTCACTGATGCATACCTACTTTTATTTTGGTGTCAGACCCTGGTATGCAACTTTGTATAGCGACCTATCCGAATCAAGCTACATGGAATCTCCCAACTGATGCATTCCCATTTCATTACCTTACTAATGTTCCTAGAGTTTTTCTTTTCTGGTATTACCTTTTACCAGTGGTTTCAATTACTCGTACTTGGTCCAATTATTTATCATATAGATAATGGTTAATGTTTACTGATGGAAAATGCACGAGCAGTTTGTTAATTATGTGATAAAAAATGGTAAGCAATAATAAAAACATAAGTAACCAAGTAAGCAAAGATATAACATTATTGCCTTTTACACTTCTCTGAACAGTACATATTGCCCCCATTCTCCAATAAATGTCACTTCAGCAAAAATTTGTTCTAAATGATCTGTTGTTTTTCACTGTCAAGAAAACATATATTTCCTTTTTTCCTCACCAAAATTTCCTTCTCCCTCCAAGAGCATAAATTAACAGCATTTGCTTTCAAGAAAGTGACAATACTTTACTGTTCTGGTTTTTTTCATAGTTTTTTAGAACAGTTGTTCGTTTTCTATCCTTGTACAGTACTATAAAGTGACACTAATTTGAGAATGGGGGAGTATAATAAACATTGGTAAAAAATTGTGCGAATCCACAATGAAAAAAAATGACAGAGAACCAATTATACAGACAGACGCACACATATAATATGCTAAGAGACTTTTCATTATTTTGTGTGTACTGATGAAAATTCATTCAACCCACCCAAAAAGTTATATATGAATAAAAAAGCAGCAGAATCGAAAAAGATGCCTTTATACAGCAAAAAACATACATGTTTTACGTTGATAGAGGGTGTCTGTGTTCTGAAGTTGAAAATTAACTGTTAGGTGAGACCAAAAACAATATACTATAGCTTTAAAAGTACCTTCATGTTGGATCGTAAGGGTATATAAATCCAAAGCAAATATGGACCAATACACACAGCTATCTTTTCAGAAAAAAACTTTTGATTCCATATATACATGCATGATTATGTTAAGAAAATACTGGCATAGAAATCCGAAAGAAAGTGATGCACCAGTCACATGTGACCACTGATCAATAGCTTCTTAAGATAATACAAATGTCATCCATGCATCTTTTTGTGAGGCTACCTTGCTCAATCGCTCTCATTGTGTATCCAAAGAACTTACATATTTATAAACTAAGATAGACCTTTTTTTCTATTGAAAATTATAATTGGTCAGATTGGTCCTTATCCAAAGTTTGGTGTTCTCAATTATCCTACCCTTTATTAAGTACATAGGAACCAAGAAAGACGGACGACAACTTTTTCTTTCTTCCATTATTTCTCTTTTTCTTCCCAATTTTGTTCATACAATGGCTGAAAAGAGCACAGCATTATTAGTTTCACAAAAGCAAGTCTTTAGGCAAGCTTCATATAATATAAGGGAATTAAAGAACTTATATACAATGCTTCTCAAAGTTGAGGACATTAGTGCTATTTCTGTGAGGCCTTTTCCACCGTTCATTTGTTAAAATCTGGCATAGAATTTGGTCTGTGCTTTCACAGACAAGTGGTGGCAAAGCAAAAAGCACCGTGTTTGTAGCACAGCACCTATTGCTTTCAACAAGACACAAAAAAAGGGCTTCATGTTTTTTTCTTCCAAATAATATGGCATCAGAATCTTACAAGGCACTATTTTCTTAGAGGCAATAACTCTCACAGATCCCAATTCAATGATCACCGCCAAAATTCAGAAAGTGCATAGTTAATTTCTGCTACCTTTGCTCAACACAGAACCATTGACATCCCCTATTTGATTCGTGGGTGGCATTTAGCTAATTATGTGGCTCTTCTCATCTAGTAGTCACTCTCCTCTCACTCTTCACAAGAAGGTTTTACCACTTCCTTTTTGTCTTTTTTCTCTTGGATTTTTTTAAGCAAACAGAACCTAATACGTGCTGCTTTTTCAGAAAAACAAATTTATGTCTGACAAAAGTGCTCTTCATCTGTGTAACAGAATGGAAAAGGTTTTTAACTGGTTGTGAAGTGGTAAGTCAAACAGAAATGCTTTACTCAAAATCGCTCCCTACTCCCTAGTAGTTATCTTCCTATGCTTTCACAATTAGGCCTCTCATCACAGCACCAAGCAAATGCATTGGAAATGTCCAAAGAAATTTCAAAAGTAAAGAAAGCAGAAAAAACGTACCCGTGAACACATCATTGATGTTAGTTGAATGATAGGAAGCAGAGAAAAGCATTCACAACTGAAAAAGCTGCAGTTCCGAAGTAACTGTACAAAACGAAGAAAGTAGATGAAGCAGAAGCAGCAGAAGCAGAAGCAGAAATATCAGTTTTTGAAGTAAAGGCAGGCAGAGTAGAGATATGGGGTGGCCTAAAGTCAGAAAGAAGCATATATGCATGGACATTGAAGAAGAAAAGTGAATGCTTTATTTACTAGTTTCATGCAAGTAATCCTCAGAGACAAAGAAATAGAGAGAGGGTTAGGGTATAGTTGAAAAGGCTCTTGTAGAATAGAAGCAACCAGGGAAGGCACCAACAGCAACAGCAACACCAACATCAACACCAAGTGAAGAAAAACGAATAGCACAATGTGTCCTTACCAAGAGTGCTATAGAGTACAAGATTGAAAAGAGAGAGAAGGAGTGAGTGGTTGGTTGGAATTAGTCAACATAGTAATGCATCAAAAGCATGGCATGATATAGTCCTTTGAATAGCAAATAGAATGCAATACAGAGAAGGGGAAAAATTGAAAAACAAGTGTTTGAGTCTTCACCTCAACAGCTTCAAAATTGGTGCTGTATGATTAAACCACAAAAAGCATGCAAAGCAAGTGGGTTATGGCATTGGAGTGCTCTCCTATACTAATTGAAAAAGAAGGTTGTAGTGGGGCCTAGTCTCAACATAGGTGAAAGATACACTGTGCATTCATCATCATGCTTCCCCCCACTAAACCTTGGGATATTCTTCTTCGATTAGGTCTATGCTTGGGCCACCCCTGTGTGCATGTTGGCCACGTGTCCATTTCTGTGCCGTTTGTTACATCACATTTTCCTCTGACTTCTCTCTTTTGCCTTCTTTTCAAGGCCAAACACAGACAAACCTTTCTCTTTCTCTTCCTCATCCCTTTTCTCTGTCACTGCATGATTTTATTTTGGTAAAAACTTGCTTCCATTTTTCTCTCTTGTGGCTGCTATAAGATATCGATGCATTAGGAAAAACGCGTGTTCATTACTATGCTGATCTTTAACATAAATTCTTATCACACGTATTGCTAAAATAAACTTGTAATCTTAAATGAAAACTAAAAGCAGGTATAGAAAAATTTGTCCTTTTATATTTGGTTAATGATTCTCTCTGCTCCTGTTCATTCATTCGTGCATGGAGTGTTGAGCTCCCCAGTGGGGTCCCCAGATGATTTTATTTGGTGTCATAGAGAAGGACAAGGGACCCCTCACCAATCCCTTCCGCTGAAAGAAGATGGGGTAACCATTATCAAAAAGTCTTTAATTAGCACTAAGAAACAACAAGAAAATGAATGGTTTGGTTTTGGTGTCAATCTTAACAGCTAGCTAGCAGAACATTTATACCAACAAGTGGGTTTTAGCAAGAACTAAGGACTGAACTTTTAGTGAAAATAAAATTATAAAATTAATTTCTTTATAAGTTAACTGCATAAAAAGAGTAATGTCATTGTATTTATTTTGCTGTAAACATGTTTTCAGGTGTAATCTAAAGGTATGATTATTGATTGCGTCTCAAACTTATGAAAAAGATGCATGTGGAGGAAAAAAAAACAGGAAAAGCAGAAGAAAATGTATGAAGATAAGGTGAAAGCAATATATTTGGTTGATTAATTTTTGGTCAAGTCCAACCCAAATGATGTTATGACTAAGGGATGATGTCGATTGGCATGATGATGATGATGATCTGAATAACACATGATCATGATAATGGTGATGATTATCTTGAATTTGTTTAGTGTTTGTGAATAAGATGTTCAGTGTCCAAACCAATTTACGAACCGACCATGTGACTTTCCATGAAGATTGTCAGTAATTTTTGTGGGAATCCATGCCAACCTGTGTTGTTTATTGTGCATGCACCACTTTAATTGATGTGCTTTTTTTTTTCTAACCCTCCTCAAATTATTATATATACGTACCCTTTTCATTAGTATTAGTGATTTAATTTTAATTACCTCGAACTAAAAATTATATTTGTAAAGTTAACTGTCTTTTATTCTTTTTAATAATTTAATTAAGTTTTTATAAATTTAAGTATTTTTAGTTTAACTTTTATTTAGTTCTATTTTTTATATTTTTTAACTGGGTTTTTGCTGTTTAATTTTTTGTTAATTAGATGATAAAATTTTTATTTTATTTGTTTTATCTCAACGTATTACAAAAATATAATATTAAAATAATATTAATGTTAATGTAAAGTTAAAAATAATTTTTGTTATTTTTTTGAAAAAGTATTGAATAAGAATGTTGTGGTAAATAATTTTCACATCATCCATAACTAATAAATTATTTCATTATTTAAAATAATAAAAATCATTTTAATTTTATATTAAATTTTCTTATATACTTTAATTAGTACGTTAATACTCAATGCAGTTCCAGCTGTCTTCCTCTCACACCTTCCATTTTCTGTGGTTGTTTTATCCTTCACATATTTTAGAAAACCCTTCTTTTATTTAAGAAAGAATGTCACTTAAATTGTTTTATACATAAAATAAATTAATCTAAACAATTATTTGAATTTGACAATTATTATTATATACTAGTCTCTTTTATATATATATATGCACGACTTTCACTAAAAGGAAACTTATAACTTTTTTGTTACATCAATTATTGTTGTTATTATGAGATGTTACAACAAATCGATGAAATCTAATGCTTTTAGCCTTTTAGAACAGCTTCATGCTTCCATATCTTCTGGTTTAGGTATTTATTTTTTCTTTTCATTTTTTGGATTAATTAATTACCTCATTTCAGATCTTCGTTAGACACTTCATTATTTTATTTTTTATTTTTTTGCCCACGCGGCTTCTAGCGTATATAATAACTTCCATAATCATTGTTATTATTATAACTTAAAAGAGTGGTAATTGAGTATAAATACATTAATGTATATTGGTGGGGAAATAAATGGCTAAGGTTCTTACCATTTTCATACCTAAAATGATGACCCTTTTCTATAATGATGCAAATATAGCATGTTTTGACGCTTAAAAATTCTTTTAGTAACAAATAATTATTGATTATTATGTCTATATTTATGTGAAGTGGGAGATTGAAACTTCACATTTAATTAATGGGTTGCTTGGATAATTTGTGAAGATACATATGGTGAGGCATGGAGCATGAACTAATTGGTAAAGATATTATCAATAATGGTAATGATACATGTGTAAACCTTCAATTAGTAAAAATAATATGGTACACAATAATAAGTATGGTCAATCTTTAGATGAAAGAAAATGATTTTTTAACAACTAAGTTTTGACAATTTTTTCTTACAATCTGATGTGGTATTTTCTAAGTGATTTTCTATTTTTTCATCTTCTCGTTTCTCTATATTTTAAAACCACTTAAAAGATGTCGCTTCAAATTATAAAAGAAAGTTGTCAAAATTTAACTGTCTAAATATTATTGTGCTTAAAAAATACATGGTAGTAGTCAAATGTTACTTTATCATAATGGATCCCACTACTTGGAATCAAAATTAGGGTTTTTTTTGCTACCCATTTGAGGAGACAATTAGTTTAGTGCACAATAGAATGTTTGACAAGGTGCAAAATAATTAATTATATTCTTCTTTTATGGATAACTATTCCTTGAAACAAGGTATTCCATGACCAATAATAAATCATGTACCCCACATCTTGCTTCTTTCATTGGTTTTATTTGAATTGATTGTAAGTTAGTTTTCCATGAGATGCTATTTGTAAAGAATTTCGTCATTTAGTAGTTGGTTTATGTATGAAAGTCTTTTAGAATACATATAAATTATCCAAATGCATTATCATGATTATAGAAAATCTATTAAATAAACTCTAGAACTTTGATGTCGAAATCTATCAAAACTTCACAATTATCGAAGTTGAACGAAAAATAAGTTAGGTGAATGAGATTTGTGTCTTTTTGATATTGATCTCAATGTCCTTTTAGATGGAGTCTATAACTAATCCATAAAGCATACAAACACATAATACAATGTGAGATGTCTCATTGCATGCTCACAATGTGAAAATGAAGATAAGTAATAACAAGATAAACATGCACTTAATATGCATGTCATTAATCCACAAGCTATACACTCTCATTATATATATATATATATATATATATATATATATATATATATATATATATATAAAAAATTATTATTTTTTATATATATATATATTTTTTATTTTTTTTTTTTTTTTTTTTTTTATAAATAGTGTTATA
>Ga0099822_1010613_pt1 | contig 11389 bp, 13 predicted proteins | sample CowpeawhiteBW_FD_76839 | JGI IMG/M metagenome (GOLD analysis project Ga0099822, IMG submission 76839) | Root nodule microbial communities of legume samples collected from California USA - Cow pea white BW | ecosystem: Host-associated > Plants > Roots > Nodule | place: USA: California | collected... | reverse complement strand
GAAGCTTTAATCAATTTATTTCCACACCTCCATGAGCTCAACTTAGCTGCAGCTGCACTAACACACCTCAAAATATCCAAAGAACATTTATGCAACTAAAAAGCTATTTTTAACATGTTTTTGCATCCCATGCTCAATAAACCCAATAATAGGAAATCCCAATTAAATCAATCTTTAAGCACACAAATTCAATTAAATACCCAGAATTAAACATTAAATGAGGGCAAAAATACGCACTCATCACGAAGTAAATAGGATGTTGGGTGCCGCCGACATCGTGGACCAGTGCGGCGCTTACAGTGTGATCGGTGGTGGTGATGTAGACCAGTAAGGGTTGATGAGTATCCGGTTTATGAAGGATGGACAATGAGGTGAGTGTGGTTTTTAGCTTTTGAAATACTTGTTCACAATCATCATTCCACGTGATTTTGGCGGATTTTTTGAGCAGCTGAATGATGGGTTGGATTTGTTCGGCTAGTTTGGGAAGGAAGCGGGAGATGGCAGTGAGGCGGCCTATGAGGCGTTGTACTTCTTTGACACTAGTGGGACTTCGCATTTCAATGATCGCGTTGCACTTTTCAGGATTAGCCTTTATGCCACGCGGTGTCAGCATGAATCCAAGGAATTTACCGCGGTCGACGCCGAAAACGCATTTGTCGGGGTTGAGGCGGAGATTGTATTGTCGTAATGCGGAAAAGACTGCTGATAGGTTCTGAGCGTGCTGGTGATGGCTTGAGAATTTGACAACCATGTCGTCAACGTATACTTCGACAAATTTGCCCATTAAATGACTGAAGACATTGTCCATCAGTCGTTGGTAGGTTGCTCCTGCGTTTTTAAAACCAAATGGCATGATCTTGTAGAAGTAATTGGCGTCGTCAATGATAAAGGCGATTTTGTTTATGTCAGATGCGGCCATGAGAATTTGGTTATAATTGGAGTATGCATCAAGAAAACTGAGGACCTTGTTACCGGTTGCATCATTGACAAGTCGGTCAATATTGGATAAGGGGTAGGCATCTCTGGGACAGACTTTGTTAAGATTCGTGTAATAAACACACATCCGCCATTAGCCGTTGGCTTTCTTGACCAGGACCACGTTAGAGAGCCAAGTGGTATAGTGGGCTTCTTCAATAAACCGCACACTTAGCAACTTATCGGCCTTGGCCGCTAGGCGTCGTTCCTCGTCAAGTTTGCGTTTTTTTTGGGAGACATACCAGGCCTCGTTGTAAATGGATAACTTGTGGGATGCCACTTGAGGGTCAACTCCAGGTAAATCAGCAGCTGACCAAGCAAAGAGGTCCGTGTTGCTGACAAGGGTGGGTGTTATGATGTCACGTTGTTCAGATTCTAGCCTAGTACCGAGTTTGATGGTGCGGCCATTAGGCCGCTCCATGGGGTGGTTTCTTGAACAGGTTCAAGGCGGACATCCCGACCCACTTTGGGATCTAGATCATCACCAGACAAGGCGATCTTAGAGCCGGGTGGTCGTTCAATATGATTGGTTTGCAGGATGGGGAGCTGTGGGCGTAGGCTGGCCATGTAGCATTCGCGTGCAAGGCGTTGGTCGCCATGAATGGTGAGGATGTCGCCAGATGGGGAGGAGAACTTCATGGCCAGATGAGGTGTGGAAACAACAATGCCAAGAGTGTTGAGTGAAGGGCGGCTGAGGAGTACGTTATAAGATTTAGGTGCATCGACGATAAGGAAGCGCATAGGAATTGTCTTTGTTTGGGTGCCATCTCGGAAGACGGTATGGAGGTCAATGTAGCCGCGGGTGGAAACTTTCTCCCCAAAAAAGCCATAAATCGGTTCGTCGTATGGGACCATGGCGGTGTCCGAGATTTGAAGTTTTTGGTATGGAGCTGCCTTGGTCGACGAGGACTTTCTTGACTGCGTAGTTTTCTATTTCAACGATGATGACCATAGGTTCATCTTGTTGGTGATCAAGGCCTTGAAAATTGTCGTCCGTGAAGGTTGTGGGGGACATGCGACGTTTGTGATGAGAATGGGTTATGTGGTTGATGGATTGGATATGGCGGAGGTGTCTCTTCCTGGCCGAGGAGGTGGATCCTCCACTAGACAAACCACCAGAGATGGTGTTGATAGTGTCGCGTAAGGGAGGGTCGATGGGGGTGACATCGGTGAGAGTCAGTTGGGGGTCATGGTTTGCGGGTTGGTTTGGGCGTTTATCATAGCAAGAGTCGCGGGGAGGGCGTCGGTGGTCAGAACGAGGAGGGTGATGGGGTCTAGAGGAGTGGTCATCTTTTCGGACAAAGCGGCGGAAATGGCCAGCACGAACCAGTTCTTCAATTTTATCTTGGAGTGCTTTACGTTCCACTGTGGTATGGCCGTAGTTTCGGTGATAGCAGCAGTATTTAGTAATGTCCGCATTGGGGGGAGTGGTCGTCTAGCGTGGTTGTGGGATGAGGTCGGCCTGTAAGGCCTCATCAAGGAGGCGGGATCTGGGAACATTTAGAGGGACGTATCTGGTGAAGCGGGGTTGTCAGGGTTCTCGAGGTCTCGGGTCAGGGCGGGGAGGTTGTGGAGTGGGGTTGGCAGTAGAGGGTGCGTAGTCATTGCAAAATTTTGTATGGAGAGTTTGCATTTCCTCCATACGGACGTAATCGGCAACACGCAATTTCAACTCATGCATGAAGACGGGTGGGTGCAAGTAGACGTTATTGGTGAAGGGGCCAGGTTTAAGAGTGAGGGCCATGCACTGAAGTATCATTTCTTGGTTAAGGTGTGGTGTGCGAAGGGCAGCCTTACTGAATCGAGCAATGAATGCCCGGAGCATCTCATCTTGTTCTTGTCTGACGCCGAGGAGCGATATTGTTGTAGTTTGATGTGGGCGACTGTCGGCGAAGTGAGTGGTAAACATGTGGGAGAGGGTGTCGAAGCAGTCAATGGAGTATGGCGGGATGGTGGTAAACCATTTGAAGGTAAGGGTGGTAGGAAATGCTTAGAAAAAAATGGCATCATGGGAATTGTAGAGGGCGACGTGGGTGATGTAGACTTTGAGGTGTTCATCAAGGTCGGTTTAACCAGTGTAATGCTCCAGCGTGAAAGGTTCCCACTGGGTGGGGAGGGGGGTGTTAGCGATGAAGTTGGTGAAAGGGTGACGGCGCCTGGGTTAGTGAGATGGGAGCGGGTGAGGAAGGATGGGATGGTGGACGAGGGTGGGAAAAGTGGAGGTGAAGTTGTGAGGAGGGATATGGGTGGTAGGGAGGTTGTGAGGGTTGTAGGGTGGGATATGAGTGGTGTGTAGGGTGGTGGGCATGTTGTAGAGCGGGATGTGTGTGGTGGGCAGGGTGGCGGCGGGGGTGGGAGTCGCAACATTTCCTAGGTGGGTGGAGTGGAAGTGAGTAGGATGGGTTGAGAGGATGGGAGTTTGTTGGGTGGTGGTGAAGGTGTGCGTGGTAAGATTGTACTCGCTTTCCTCTTCAGTAGGCTGGAAAGCTGGGGACCCTACGACATCAGATGTTTCCTTGGCCTTTCCCTTTTGAGTGGGATCGGCTTCAATCTTTCGCCTTAGGCGAGAGTTCTCCTGTCGCAGTGCTTCCATCTCATCAGCACTATGCTTCTTCAAGTCAGCCAGCTCCTGTTGCATCTTGGCTTGACCGTCTAGGATGGCGGCCAGATCCGGGATGATGTTAGCAGGTCCTGAGGGTCCTGTGTCAACTTGCTTGTTAACTCCTACTCTACTGTGGGTAGAAACCATTTTCGGAGAAAGCGGGTGGTAAGATATTATCTTGTGCCCCACGGTGAGCGCTAATGGCGTACCACACCTAGCCGGTCCAACCAAATAATAACAATAAACGATCAACATATATATGCGAAACAATTGGTAACCGGCCTAAGCCGCTAAAAGAGTAACCAGCCTAAGCCGACAGAAGAATAATAGCGGCCTAAGCCGCTAAAAGTGTAACAGGTCTAGACCGACCACTCTAGAAAACTCAACGAATTCAAAGCACTCGTAAGATTCATCAAGCCCACAATAATCAAACTAAGGGCCTGGGCTAAGGCTCATGCCCACCTACAGCCCAAACAAGGGCCCAGCCCATGACGTGGCCACACATAATTAATAATCTATAAATATGCATGAACCCCACGAATTAAAGGTATGCATTCATTACTTCCCTAATCACCAAATTTGACTTTCTTAGAGATTTCACTAACTTGAGCTTCAGAGCCCCTTCTGCGGGTAACCCCTCTTGGGTCCAAACCGATCACACTGTGATACCCATAAGCGATATGTATCAACCGGGAAGAAACCTACTTAAGAGATGGCGGACCAGGGTAAGGTAATACTTGTGTCTAACATATCTTGTTTGTTCTCTGCAAGAACAAATATCATTATAAATATATAAGATTTATTTATAAATTAAACTAAAATAAAAAAAATTATAAACATACAACTTCCTATTTTTTCGTACCATTTTAACACCTAATAGAAAATTAATACTTTATTTGTTTACATGAATCCTGGACCATCCTTTTTTTCCTGTTTTCATGCTTTCAAATCATGTACTATACTTTAACATTTTATATTAGCACTACTACAAATTTTCATATTACAAAGATTATTTTCTATTATTTTTTTTAAATTTTAATTGGTAGGTAATTTTTTTGTGGGTAATTATTTTTTACAAAATTATAAAATTCGTAAGTATTTCCTACAAAATTTGTTATGAAAAGTGTTTTATACAAAATATTTTGTAAAATAATTGACATCAATTTCTTGCAATTTTTTTTTCATAACAAAATTTATAAGTATTTTCTACGAAAAAAATTTCAAAATAAAATTGTCAGAAATATGAGTTTTTTTTAGTAATGTAGGTTAAATATGTTTTTTGTCCCTTAACTCTCAGTAAAAAATGGAATTATTCCCTCTTCGAAACTTTAGTCCAATTTAGTTTCCCAACTTTAGAATTGCGTAAATTTAGTCATTTTAACCAATTTTTGTTATGTTTATTTGATGTTTCAAATGTGTTTCATGATTGTTTCTTAGCTAACGTTGAAGCAAAAATGTGTCAAACAGTATAAACAATTCAAGTATTATCATGAAATGCGTTTGAAATGTTAGCTAAACTTAGCAAAATGTGGTTAAAGAGACTAAATTCATCTAAAATCGGAGGAATAAATTGGTCAAAGTTTCAAAAAAAGACTAATTTCAATTTTTACTAAAAGTTGAGGGATAAAATACGTATCTAACTTTTTATATTATATTTGTGATCAAAATTATCAAAAGAATATTTTAAGAATAAAATACATTACACTTATCAACTAATTTAAATCTTAAACTTTTAAGTGCAGGACACGAGAGAAAGAAAATAAAACAGAAAATAATTATGATAGTTATATTTGATTTGTTAAGTCACAAACATCATTACAAATATAAAAGATTTATATATAAATTAAATTAAAATAAAGAAAATTAAAAAACGTACGACTTCCTATTTTTTTTCTAATATCTATCAGAAAATTAACACTTTATTTTTCTACTCTATTCCTCGAACACCCCTTTTTCCCATTTTTTAAAATCATCGAGTATACTTTAACATTTTAATATTGTATTTGTGATCAAAATTATAAAAAAGAATATTTTAAAAATATATTACAAGTTAAAATAAATTTTAAATATTAAATACATGAGTAAAGAAAGAAAATAATTATATTCTAAAACGGATTTATCATATATTGGACCGTTGCTACCTTTGTTTAAATTTTAGATGAATTATTGAGAATTTTGAAAAATTAAAAAGAAAAAAAAAACACACACACACACACACACATATATATATATATATATATATATATATATATTAAATTATGATTTTTTTATAATAATTTGAATTAATTATTTTATTTGGTAGACAATGAGAAAACAAGATTATTCTTTTATAAATAAAGGATGAAAAATATGTTTTTAGTTTAAAATTCTTGTTATTATTTTTTTATTTTATAAATTTTGAATAATTAATTTTAGTTCATACCCAAAATATATGAATTTTAGTTTAGTTTCGGTAAAATGTTTTTCTTCTATTTTCATCTTCAAAATATTTTAAATTATTATTTTAGTTTTTAGTAGTTATTGCAAGATTGATAACAATATTATTCTTACAATAAATTTGATGAAGTAATTTAAAAGAGTACTTTATTTATTTTATTTATGTAAAAAAGTTATTTTTCAATAATACAAAATTGATATATTTTTAATAATTTATTATGACTGTTATAATTGATTTTTTAAGTTACAACACTAGTGTAGAAAATCCATATTACATTGGTTATTTCAGGCTTATTACATCAACTAGAGATAAGGTCAATTCACAATATATAAATGGGTGCAATCCTCACCTTACAAGCCGATTTTGTGGAGTTGAGTTAGGCTTAAAACCCACTTCTAACATGGTATTAGAGTCCTTTTTTAAAAAAATAAAATTAAGTCTATCCTAACGAACTTTCTTGGACATTATGTTCCACCTGCTATCTTGGGCCGCTATCGGACCACCTATTTCTAGTCCCACACACGAGATGAATATACTTCGGCATGAGTGGGTGTGTTAGAAGTCTCACTTCAACTAGAGATAAGACAATTTCATAATATATAAGTGAGGTGCAAACCTCACCTTACAAGCCGATTTTGTGGGATTGAGTTGGGCTTAAAAACCCACTTCTAACAATAATCATGATAAAAAATAATTACTTTTGTAATTAACACATACCTTTGTATTAAAGTTTTCATTTCTTTGTTTGACTTCTTGTGCAATGATCAAAACCATACGACAATACGGTCAATGGGGCAAATAACAATCAATTACCAATGACACCTATTAAATAAGAATTTTAGTTAGTGATATGAAATTAATTAGCTAATAACTAAAGTGATCAGAGTTCAACTTACCCTTCAATATAAGGGGCGATGTAAATTCTTTTCTTGGATTCATGAATCCACTGTTGAATATATCTTTGAGTGTGCATTGATCTATCCCAAACTTTTGTATAATTTGAGGCTCAAAACCATAAATATCAATGTGCCCTGCATTGACAATTAATTCATTTAGATACCTACATCCATACAAATTCAGAAGGCTAAGGTTGATTTCAAAAAACATAGATAAATTCAAAATCTAAATTTAGAGTGCACTCACATAACCCAAAGTTGAATGACTGTAATGTTCGACATTTGATTACCTTGGATTATTTCTAATAAATCTGACGTGTTCACATACAAAGTTATATTGCCATTGTCAACGCCAAATATTATTGCATCCCAAGGAATGGGAAAAGGTTCTTAGTACAATTCAAAAAAAAAGCCACAATCAACCCCTGAATTAGATTACCATTCTGGTGAGGTATAGGCTCGAGCTCGGGCTCATCCTCGGGTTCATCATCAGGCTTATCCTCGGGCTCAAGGCTTGCATGAGTTGCAATTGGGGACTTTTGCCTAATCCTAGGGTCCTACAAAACATATTAACAAACTTAAACATGAGGTGTGTTAAAAGTTATGTACAAATGTAATTAAGAAAAACATATCGTCTTTGTTTGACTTAATTAATTCTTTTGGCCATGAGATAAATGTTCCAAGTGTGTCTCCCACTACTTGCACTTCCATTGTGGGCACTGGTACTGGAGTAGTGGCATCTCTAATGTCTTCAACCACCACTCTAGCCAAATCAGCTGGCATTGGCATAGTGTGCATGGTGGACCCTCCTAAATAGACTCTCCCAATGGCCACAAAATGAGGAACACCTCCAACAAACAACTTACAACGATAGGAGATATCAGTCTCTATGTCCTCATCTTCATCCTCTACATCACAACTACCTTTGGTTCTATGAAAATTCATTTCATCTAGATTCAACACATTATGGTGGATGGATATGGACTCCCATCGTTGCTCCCACTCGCGCCTTAAATCTTCAGTAACTTGTCTCCTTATTTGCTGAGAAAAATGCTCCATCATCTCTTGAGTCATAGGTGTCGCAGAAATGTTGGGTCGAGGATATGATCCAAAATATTATCTCACACCCACACCAAAACTAGTAGTACGCACAGGACCAGGGTGTTCTTCAATACCAATAACAATGGTCAATATGTCACGACGACCTTGAGAGACAAAATTATCCAGTGAACTTTGCTCTTCAAGTTCATTCCTTAAGAAAGAATACATTGTCACTTATAATACAAATTAAAATAAATATTTAATTGCTACATCATTTGTATTATAACTTACAATTCTTTTAGTAATCATCATTGATTTCTCATATATCATTTGTCCTCCTGCTTTGGTACGAGCCATTTTCTATTTCTCAAATCATACTTTTATCTACTTCTGTCACATGATCCCAATTAGTTTCTAAAATGGACACCTTTGATCGAGCTAAGACACCCAAATAACTAACAAAATCATTTTGATTGGGTCCTTTAGCTCTTCTTGTGCAAGGGTCTATTTCAACTTGAACGTTACCCTAAGTCAATCGTTTAAGAGCTAGATGTTTCATACGTGTAGCTTCTTAAGTCTTCTTGGATGACTCTACCATCATTTAAGAAACTATTCAACGTCATTCTCATACACATTAGTGATTCGACTAGCATGCACCCAACTCTGATCCATTACTACACAACATAAAAAGCTCGTTTATACTTGCATTCAATATTCTCCAATTATCCAAATGAACAGTTGAAGTTTATAAGAATGATTTTCTTGATGATTGAAAAACATTTTTAAATCATTGATTGAAAAACACTTAAACTAATTTCTAAAAACATTGTAGAGGGTCGGACACCTTCGAACTTAACCAACACGTTCAATAATAATCGTAAACACACATCAACAAATACAATCTTAATTAGATGTTCAATTAAGATTTAAATTTAATTATAATAAATATAAGACATTAAAATTATATAAAATTTGAAAAAACTAACCGTTAGGAGATGAAATTTTTTTCCTAAAGTGAGTATGTTTACTTCAAACCACCAATGCAAGTAAAGCAACACTTAGAGGGGCCTTGAACAACCCAACAAATGGCAACGACAACAGATGGATGGAGGGATAAGTGGCGGCAGCGAGAATGGGGGTTTTCACGAAACAACCTCCTCCCCAAAAGCCCACACCAAGGTGCAACAGCATGAGACGACCAATGTCGGAGACCCCTCGACAACGCGACCATGAGATGGAGGTAGAATGGTAGTGCGAGGGCAAGCAACGACAACAAGGGGCGCGACGCTCTGACCAAACCACAACGTTTGAGAACCCGCACAAGTGCTCTAACTTCGGGAGGCAACTAACGGTGGACGAAGCTCCCCAGCGGCGTGGCTGTGCGGTGGAAGTAGAGTTTCGAACCAGCGGCGACATTTGCGTGAATGAGGCTGCTCGAGCGGAGAGTGGTGTGTGCAAACGATGGCTTTTACGTGAATGGGTTAAGGGAACAAGGGTTTGCACTAATGGCTGCTTGGACGACGTCAGAACAACCTCAATGCGGAGGAGTGGAGTGGAGGAAGAAGAAGCGAGCACAACAATGTAGTGCGAAGACGAAAAAGAGAAATGAGGGGGAAACCTAGGCTGGAATAAAATGAGGTACTACATCGGTTCTAATATTTAACCGATGTAGTATGAGGTGTTGTGCAATAATATAAGGTTATTCAATTTTTTTTAAATGGATGTTACATTGGTTATCAGAGTAACCGATGTAATAAAGTTCCCATTATTTTCAAAAATGCAATCGCGCATTACGCTAAATCAGTTTTCGTGTAATTCCTGTAATATCTTGTTGTAGTATACAATTTCTACACTAGTGACACCATTATAAATATATAAGATTTATTTATAAATTCAATTAAAATAAAGAAATTATAAACATACAACTTTTTTCAAACCTTTCTAAGATCCATTATAGAAAATTAATTCTACTTGATTCCTATACCATTCCTTTACTCATGCTTTCCAATCATGTACCAACACTCTACACCAAATGAATTCAAACTTTAAAACTTTGATATTTTATTTGTGATCAAAATCATCATAAAAATATTTTAAAGGTATATTATACAATTGAATATGTTCAAAGATCATGCTTATATATATTTTAATACAATATTTTTTATTTCTCTTCAAACCGAAAGACATAAATATTTTATTAAACATAAAATATTCAAATATCTTATGCTTTTATATCACAATAACACTACTACACTAGTGATTTGAAAGAAAAATTAGAAGGCTTAATACCTAATTTCGTCCTCTAATTTTATTCGAATTCTCAAATAGATCCCTAATTATTCATTTGTTCAATTTAGTCCTCCAATTTCTTATAAATGTTGAATTTAGTCATTTCCGTTAAATTGACATTAACGCCATTTATGTATAGTTCTATGTGTCATGTTATTGTCACATGTTTCAATTTATTTCCCTTATTTATAATTTAGATTTAATTTGGTCCTCTTTGTCGCAACCAAAATCGTGATGAGACGACTAACCAAAAAAAAAGTTTTTGTAAAAACAGGGTTTGGAGTCGCCACCATAGTTATTATAGGAAACTATGGAAAATCATGAAAAAAGAGCAAGGTCTGCGAAAAACAAGATTTTGGGTCCGGGAGTCGGTTACGCGTGGGGAAGATATTAGCACCACCACAACGTCCGTCCTAAGACTGTTACCTTTAATTAAATGTGCAACAGTTATGTGGTTTTTCAAAATATTTATTTTTCCCAAAAAATAATATAAAAGGGTGTACAAAAGAAACAAATATATTTTTTTATCTTTTAGGGCCCGACGAGGATTAATCCTCGCTCCTACGTATCTCCATGTGAATGGAGAATCAAGGTTACGTAGTTCTTACTGAAAAACTATTTGAAAAATGATTTAATTTGTTTTATAATTTTGAAAACTTTTTTATTTATATTTTAGTAATTGGTGTCACGTAACGCGAGCGGTCAGATAGACACTTGAAATAAATTCTTTTTTTCTAATCTTTTATTTTTTCTTAATCATTTATAAATTTTTAATATATCTTTTTAAAGTTATATTAAAGTACTTGTGGATGTCATTCCGATGTGAGCAACCGAATAGATATAGAATAATAAACAAAGAAAAATATTTTTTATATTTTTAGATCATTTGTATATATTTTTAGAAAAAACAAAAGTCTAAATTGGATGTCATGCGATGCAAGTGGTCGGGCAGACAATAAAGAAAGGAAAAAATATTTTTTATGATTAAAAAAAGAATGAAAATTGAAAAAAAAAAACTAAATTAAAGAAATGAAAGAATTGAGAGTGGCGTACCTTAAAAAAGTTCCAATATCTCCTCACCTTTTCTCTTTTTTTTTTTTTTTTTTTTTTTTTTTTTTTTTTTTTTTTTTTTTTTTTTTTTTTTTTTTT
>Ga0099822_1010605_pt1 | contig 11393 bp, 5 predicted proteins | sample CowpeawhiteBW_FD_76839 | JGI IMG/M metagenome (GOLD analysis project Ga0099822, IMG submission 76839) | Root nodule microbial communities of legume samples collected from California USA - Cow pea white BW | ecosystem: Host-associated > Plants > Roots > Nodule | place: USA: California | collected... | reverse complement strand
TTAATTTATAAGTTATCAATGTTTTTTAAATTTATAAGTTATTTGTTTTTTTAAAATATATTAATTTAAAGTTAATTTTTATTCTATTAAATTTTTTACTGTTTATTTTTCCAATAAATTTAAATTAAAAAAATAATGAAAATTCATATATTATGAAAAAAAAAATAAAACAAAAACAAAAAAACAAACAAAAAAATTTTGGAAAGGTGAAGTCGTTATGCATAACGACGACTTTTTTTAAAAACAAAATCGTTATAATATAGTACGACATCACTTTTGAAAAAAAAAATAAAGAAACCGGTCAGGGGGAGGACGACTTCACCTCCGATGTCGTCCTCTTCCCTGACGACTTGATCTATTTTCGCAGAAAATTTAACGAATCCATTTATACAAATTCGACTTCTAACAGACCCCAAAATACAAAAAAGCCAAGCTAGATAAGTTAAAATTTATTCTAACAATATAGAGTCTCATAAAATTTGTCTAATAATTGATGTGTGTTTGTTTACTTTATAATTCTGTAGAATCTTTCTTCCAATGTTTCGTTGACTACCTGAGGTTTGTAATGGAGCTTTTATTATTTTATTTGCTTCCATTAATATATTTGTATGGTCTGTGCAGAAAAAGATATGCATCTTTTGTAGCTGTCATTAATGGTATTTAATGGGTATCTCCGTTTGACAAATATCGTTTAGTTGAATTCTGTAAAAATGCTTTCTAGATTTTTCTCTGCGCAGCCTAATACAGAGTAGCTAGAACAATGGGTAGTAAAATTTGTTGAATGTGGAATTGAATTGTAACGTTGTGTTTATGTTGTGCATAGTATTACGTCAACATCAGATTTTTCTGTTAATAGTTTCTGGTGCATCTCACAACAAGTAATTATGTAATGGTTACTGTCATTAATACTTTTGAAGTTTGAGAACTGAGAAACAATATTTTCTAAGATGTAGAAATGGTCAAGTAGTACATCACTTTTGACCACGTAATGTGTGGTGTTTATTTTCTTGCTTTGATTTATTTATTTTCATCACAACAATTACAAAATAAAAATTAGCAAGTCTATTATATATGTATATGCATAATTATAGGCATTAATTTTATATTAATTATGGAAAATTTTAAAACACAAATGAGTTACTTTAGGAAATTTAAAATGGCGATGACCAAGGCTTGCTTGTGAAAATGGAAAGTTTTCATATTTGGTTTTTTCACAAATAGATGAAGATGTGAGGGAAGGCGAAGTTTTACAATGATGATTTTAAGTTTAACTACTGGTACGTGGGATGAGATTTTTTTTTCTTCTATTTATATATTAATCGATATTATTTTTTGTCAAGAGACTAAGTATTTATTGATGATTACACAGAATTTTTTTAATTCAACAAATACTACTAAAATAGATTTTAATTTTATATTAGAAGGTAAAATTTAAGTCTAATTCATCTTTTAAATCATATTGTAAAATAATATTTGTTTACTTGACGTATAATTTAGTTTTATTTTTTCTTGACATTGTCATACTTATGTTAACTCGTATTCTCAATAATTTACAAAAGTTTATGTAAATTTAATAAAAGTTTCGACTTTAAATTTGTTCATTTTTGTTTGGGGAATTTTTTTCATTGTTGATGAGAGTCTTATGGTCTCTAAAAGAACATAGAGGAAAATTGGTAGTAGATTAATGGTTAAATTTGTTTTTGGTCCTGCAACTTTTAGTGAAAATTGGAATTAGTCCCTCTCGAAAACTTTGAACCAATTTAGTCTCTTATCTTTATAAAGGTATGAATTTAATCTTTTAAACCAATTTTTCTTTTTAAGTTTATTTGATGTTTCAAATGTGTTTTCTCAGTTAACATTGAAGCGAACATGTGTCAGATGGAATAAAGAAACTAAAATAAATTTAATAAAAATTTGTTAAAAGGATTAAAGACACGCATTTCTAAAAATAAGAGACTAAATTGGTTTAAGATTTCTAAAAAAGACTAATTCCAAATTTTACTAGAAGTCGAAGAATAAAAACATATTTAAATTTATATTTAATTAAAAAAAAAGATACTATCTCTAATATTTTGTGAGTTGAAAGAGGATAATTGATTGTAGATTGCATGTTTTGGGTGCAAAGTGGCAACATATGAAAAGAAGGCATAATAATATCTTTGTTCCATTTCATGCGCCAAATGACGAAACTCATATCTCAATAAACTTGGACTCTTGCGGGGCATTTATGAGCTTAAGACATTCTTTCTTTTACCATTGCAATGCCATTACCAAATATCTCAAATCAACCATTTTTCAAAGGAATTCATTGAAAAAATGCTATCAAATGAAGCAGAGTTTGATTAATATAATTTTTAAGGTCACGTATCGCTAAAAGTTTGTATTGTAGTTGCACCTTAATGAGTGAAAGAAGAAGACCAACTCATTTTACACTTTCATTCTCAAAATCTAATCCTTCAGATCAATCAAAGATACATACCAAATCTAAAAGATAAGATCACTCATCAGTTTTTTTTTTTTTTTCAAAAGAACCAACAACACAATATATCTCTACAACAGTTTCAATTGTTTTCTTAAACATTTTTATAGAAATAGAATATATATATATATATATATATATATATATTGCTTGAATATGAAATTCTAAAAATAAATTAAAATTTAAAAAGTTTATGAGAATAATTTCATTACTTAAATTTATATAATATTAAATTTTACTCACAATACAAGGTATGAATTTGAATTTCTGTCATAATTGCATTTACATTTTATCTTTCTTCCTTTTATATAATTTTATTGTTTTAATATCTTGATCAAGTCTGCGCAATGTTAAACAGATCAAAATATTCATCGTTGAGCATTGTGAGCTCAACGGTAAAACCACATTCAACAAAAAAAAAATAACATATGAATTAATATACATAGAAATAGTTATAGTCAATATTAGCTAAATATAGCCTTTATCAAAGTCAGTAAAAATATTCTTGTTTAAACCAATTCCCTCATAAAATCTTCATCAACTAATATTTTTAAATTATTAAATACATTTTAATATTATATAAAAAATATTTAATAATAAACAAAATATGCTAAACCAACAATAAATTTGTAATTTTCTTTTGTTGGTTTTATCATTAATTAGCTGGACAAATTTCTTTTCCTTATCCTCATATTTATCTTCTTCTTACGTTATATATTGGATTGGGTGAGTTGAGTTTGTCGTGTTGGGTAGTCATTTTTTGTTGGGGCTCACCACAATTAAGTCTGGGAAATCGAACCCTAATTCGTGACAAAAGTGTTATTCTCAGTTCAACTATTTCCAATTCAACCGTTTCAGCCCAAAAACAACAAAAGTACATGCTTCTTTAGTTAAAGTGCCAAAAACCTTATAAGTAAGAGACTTCAGATCCAACAAAAACAATACCCTAACTTAACAAAAAAAAATTAATGTATTTTAAAATTCTAAAATCAGTGGCCACAACACAGTAAAAAAATCCAAATTCGATTGCATATATCTCTGAGTAAAAATGCATTTTTTTAATTCAAAAACATTAATTTTTTCAATATATGTAGTTAATTGGAGTTTAACATAATACAATAACCAAAGAGAGATAATTAAAAGAATTGAAAAAGAAAAAGAATAAAAAAAGTTTGGTGATATTTCTCTTTCTGTTTACACATTGAATACACTCCTATGATCTGCTTTCTCTTTTGAGGAAGAAAGAGACTGCATTGTTTTGAATATATTTAAAAGTTCCATTGCAAATAATTCAGAATTAAGTTTGAAGAGGTTGATGGAAGGGTTTGTTCTCCATATCTAACCATTTCTTGTAGGAAACTGCTAACATCATTTCACACTCTTGTCATCATTAGGTTAAACTATTATGATATATTCCTTCCTCTCTTATGCGTGCACATGTTGCTGATAGGGACTTCAATTCACAGATCAAAAGTTACAACTCTCTCTTAACTCACCTCTTTCTATTTTTATATCATCTCCAACTTTTTCATTTCTCATTTCTATTAAATATGGGACTTACAATAATTCAAGTTATTAATTTCAACACTCAACACCTTTGCACATCTAATTTTTGTACCTAATTTCTTGCCCAGCCGAAACTGCAGATGTCACATGTTGTTGGGTCTGTAAATTAAGCGAACAAAAAGTAGCATCTCCAATTGACTCCAACGCTACTTTTGTTATGGCTAAATGAAGGAGACATGGTGCAAAAAATGGGAATGAAGTAACAGCAGAAAACTCAAGAAAAGAAGAAAATAGAATTGGATATGGTAGTAATAAAATAATAAGAGATGTGACGACAGAGTTGAAAATGAAGTGAAACGTGACGTTTACACGAAGGTCTCATTTTGCTCCCCACATCGCAGATTAATTGGATTTATAGAAATGCCAATACAATACGGAAAATCCGATAATTCATGAACTTTCGTTAAGGCCCTCAGAAACACTTTCAGGAACTTGGAAGCTACGTCTCTTGACCCTTTTGCTTTGCTTTGCTTTCTTTCTTTCTTTTCTTTGCATTGGTGTTGATATCTCAAAAGGATATTTGGAATCTTCTTTCCTCTCTTACCCTTTTTCTTTATCTTCCTCTCACACTCTCTCCCACTCCACTACCCTACAATTTTCGACAGGACACAACGCACCCAACAAAGTATATAACAACAACATATACGTGTGTTAGTATCGGACATTCTTTAGTACAACTAAAGTTGGAGTCTTGGTTTGTGTTTTTCATTTTTTTTGGACGAGGTTTTGGGATGGAGGGTTTAGCAGGTTTGAGCCATCTTTTTGTGACAATATTTCTAACTGGGTTTGGTGGTGTCATAGCTATTCCTTCAATCACAGATGTTACCATGGCTGCACTTTGCCCTGGTCAAGATCAGTGTTCCCTTGCCATTTACCTCTCCGGTATCCAACAAGCTGTGAGTAACACTCTTCATTTTCATTTCATTCTCTTCAAATTCTCAATTTTGTTCCCTCCTTTCAATCAACTCATCTTCAAACACTTCCACAAAAACTCTCACATACTAAGTTATGTCTTTTATTCATTTATCAGTCGGTTTTAGTTTACGTGATTTTTTGCAGAGAAACTACTATAAATATCTGATATGGACTTTCTGTATATTTTATATTTTCTGAACTGCGGTGTTCGGTTGAACGTTTTCTGCTAAGATAATTTTGGGAAACAGCAACAATTGTTATATGATAGGGTAGAATGTTCTGCTTTAATTGTTCACACTATTTTAATACCAACACCAGTTACATAAAAAAGTGGTAATAGTTTAATGTTTTTTGACCAAATGTTTTGGTTGTACGAGTTTTTTAATTTTTAATGTGGTTAAACTTCAAAGTCACTTCACGCTATAAAAGGAAAATTGAATTGCTTTACATATGTAACTTGTTTTTGTTTTGTTATGTAAACATGCTCTTTTTTTCATGTGCAAGTTACTTTCCCGTTTTAGCGGTGATGTGTTTATATAGTTATAATTTTCTTACACCAGAGAACAAAACCAGTATGATAATTTTGTAGATGTATAATTTTACCAGAGGTAAGTATATACTTCTGCACTTGCATAACTTTACACACAAAAACATAAATATCAAGTCTTTTTCTTTGAAATTTTGCATTTTCTAAAAATGTATTTTTTATTTAATTAGTAGCTGCATAACTTTTTCTTCTGTGGTGAGAATGTGGTGACAGTGCACCCACTATTGGAGTGGATGGATGAATAATAAAAAGAAAAAGAATGAATGAAAATGGATTGATGTTGCAGATGGCTGGAGTGGGGTCAGTGGTGATGACACCACTTATAGGAAACTTGTCCGACAGATATGGCAGGAAAGCCTTGATCACTCTTCCTCTCACTCTCTCAGTCATTCCTTATGGTTTGTACACTTTACTCTATTTTTCTATTTTTCTATTCACCCTTTATATTCAAATTTTAAAAAATAAATAAATTTCGTTAATATTTTCAATCAGAGTGAAATTATAATTTTCTTATACTCAAGTTTGGAGAAAATATTCTCTTTAACAATTTGTAAAATAGTACTTTTGAAAAGAAAAACTAGTAAGATTGTAGTGTTGACGAATTCATAGACATGCTCCCTTAGTGGGAAGCCTAATGATTGATTATTACTAATGCATCCGTATGAATATAAAACATATCTTAACGAAAATAATTATACTTGTTTTTCATATTTACCCATTAAATTTTAGGATAATATAATTACAAAATTTGACTTTATCTACTACTGTTTAAAAAGTAGCCGGAAGAATATGGGAATCTGTCCAGACTTTCTCTTATGTTCGTGCTGTACGATATTGTTATAGATATGATTGCATGCTTGACAGAGAGAGAGTGTGTGTGTGTTTGGGATAAGGAATGAAATGAACCAATAAAACTCCCTCAATTTTTACTTTTATCATAAATTAATGGTTTTTCTTGTACTGTCTAAACAAAACAGTCTTTCGTAAATGATTCATACAACAAGGCTATCGAACATGGATTATGGTCTTAGAAAATAAGCTATGCATACTTTAACAAATATAAGAATTTTGTGAATTAATGTGATATGTTTGCAGTGATATTGGCATATAGCAGGGAGACCCAATTCTTCTATGCGTACTTCGTTGTGAGAACTCTTGCTTCCATGGCAGGCGAAGGGTCCTTCCACTGCCTGGCTTTAGCATATGTGGTACTTCTCATAGCTCCATCTCAAACTAAAATTAACTCATTAAGATCATGGTTAGGAAGAAGAGTTAATTTATTTTACTTTCTTATTTCATTGTAAGTGTCTACAAAAGAATTTATTCAAACAAGTCATAGATTCATCAATACATACAGAAAACGGTTGTTGGCCAGTGAAATCTATGATGACAGCATAATACTAGCCATGGCACAAAAATTTGACGTGTGACATTTTGATGTTACGTGTATAGGCAGACAAGGTTCCAGATGGGAAACGAACATCTGCATTTGGGATACTTGCTGGTGTTGGATCAGCATCATTCGTTGGTGGAACACTAGCAGCTCGTTTTCTATCCACTGCCTTGACATTTCAGGTTCCATTTCCCTTTCTATTATTTCTATTATGATTCCTACATCGATCGTTGTGATAAACTGATGGTTCTATATATATGACAATGTTCATACATATATAAGATATTTGACACTACTTTTAACCAAAATTTTAAGATAATGTTGCTATAGATATTTATTTTTATATAGTATTTAACTTTGTCTATTCTATCTGACATGAGACTTTTGACTAACACTTAGATTTTTTCTAATCTAAATCATACCCTTTTTCTTGTTTTCCAACATATACATAATTTGGTGTAACTATTCAGGTTGCTGCTGTCTTGTCAATGATTGCATTGGTGTACATGAGGATTTTCCTTAAGGATAGTGTACCTGGTGGTGGTGTGAGGCAGCCATTGTTGAAAGAGGTGGAGGAGACATGTGCTGAGGATGATTCATCACGAAGGGCAACAGGAGCATTCAAGAAACTTCCCTCTCTGGGGGATTTGATTTGCTTGGTCAAGTGTAGGTAAGCAAGGGTTTTTATTAATTTAGGTTTATAGATCGGACAAAATTTCGAATTTGATGGAGTTGTTTGATTTCACATTTTTGCAGTCCCACGTTCTCACAAGCAGCAGTTGTTTCGTTCTTCAATAGTCTTGTAGAAGGTGGCTTGATGGCTGTATTGCTGGTAAAGTATTGCTTTCCATACTGAACATAGTCAATTAAAGTTTGTCAGAACTAAAGTTTTGTTAGGTTTGGATTGAAAGCCTCGAAGTGAAACTTTAATTATGATTGGAGAACTAGATTAAAAGCACCTAAAGAATTACACTTCAGTTTTATTGGAAAAACTACTGTAAAAAGTGATTAATTAAATTTCTTACTACATGCAGTATTATTTAAAGGCACGGTTTCAATTCAACAAGAACCAGTTTGCAGATTTGTTGATGATTACTGGGGTTGGAGCTACTCTTGCACAAGTACGCCCTGAGTCCTAGCATAGCTAGCTGTCTGTTATCTTAACATGTTCTTCAAACAACTCAATATTTTTAGTTACCCAAAATTCTGTTTGGAAAATTTACTTGCTCTAATGGCCGTGTGGATGGTTTTGTGTACTTGCAGCTATTTCTCATGCCCGTTTTAGTGCCTGTTATAGGAGAGGAGAAGCTGCTCTCCACAGGGCTCTTGATTGGCTGCATAAATGTAAGTTCAAGCTTACTCTTCTCAAAATTTCCTAAAGTGTATAACAAATGTGCACACTGAAGCTAATTATGGCACTTCTCAATGTATGGTGCTATGCAGGTCCTAGTCTACAGCATAGCATGGTCAGGATGGGTAATTTTCTTAAACATTTAGTTATTCTCTTATCACTTTTAGAAACCAACAAGCCTTAAGAACTGTTGAAAACGATGCAGGTTCCTTATGCTCTAGCAGGTTGCTCTATATTCACAGTTTTTGTGCGGCCAAGTGTAAGTTTTCTAACGTATCAGTTAAACCCTCAACAAATTGCTTTTGTTTTATTACTTTGAAAAACTCTCTGATCTATCACAACGTGGCTGGCACAGTTATGCAGCATTGCATCGAAGCAAGTTGGACCTACAGAACAGGTATCCCCAACTGAAAAAAAAAAAAAAAAAAAAACTTGAGTTTCCTGCTTTTTCTTAAGTATTTTCTCAGAATGTTCAGTTTCTGAGAATGCAAACTCTACAATAATTCAGTTGTTGAAAGTCAATCTGCAACCATGAGCAACAACTCTGTTAAACTTCACATGTACATGCACTGCACAGAATTGATATCTTCCTTTCTCTTTCGGTCTTACTGATGAGTCTTTGATATAGGGAATGGTTCAAGGATGTCTTTCAGGAATTAGTTCCTCCGCCAACATCATTGCTCCGTTAGTTTTCAGTCCACTGACAGGTATAACTAAACTTAGAAGTATAATATTAAGATTTCTGAGAAGAAAAAAAAACAAAAACTGATAAGCTTCTCCATCCATCGTATGCAGCCTTATTCCTGTCAGAAAATGCTCCGTTTTATTATCCTGGCTTCAGTCTGCTGTGCCTTGGGCTAGCGATGGTAAGATGAGCGTAGCATTACATTCATTAGCAATATATGATTTTGTAATCATTCACTTTTAGTTCATCTGCTACTAACTGCTTGAACTTTTCATCATCATTCTTAATTTGTTTCTGTCAACGTTCCTTGGTCATGTACTGAAAACATCACACGTTGTATTTCAGATGATAGCATTTTTTCAGAGTCTAATGATCCGAGCTGCTCCTCCTATTGTGGTTGGAAAAAATAGCAGTAGCCGCTGCACGGATACTTTGGTCTGAGATGATGATTACTATGCTCTCGATCGGGCAATAAACATTATCCCTTACTGCTTCATTTTGTCTCAAATTGTTGTTCATATTCAGACGATAAATTAGAAAGATGGCAGAAGGAATAGCACTGTAAGCATAGATTATATCTCCATGTATGCTTGGGCACTTGGAGATATAAAACAGTAAATACAAAAATACAAAAAAATATATATATATAAGGAGATGTTGGTTCTGAAAAATATTAATCCGTTGAACCAGCAACAGAACCACAGATTTCTATGGAATTATTAAGAGGAAATGTGAAATATGTTCATGAACCATAGGATCTCACTAGTTACTGCTTAGGCATTCTATCTTTGCAATGTTGACCATTGTATGCAAACATCCTTGAGCCTTAGCACTATTTAGCTTACACTTCTAGGAAGTATATTTTTTTTTTTTCAAAGTTTCCACTCCTTAGTCATCAGTCAGGAACTTAGTAACTTTTATATTATGAATGAAACAATTCAGTTTGAGCCAAGTAATGCTACGATTGATTTTACTATTTAAGTTTGCGTGCATGAATCTGAAACGAGAATGGTTATAAAAATGGAAATAAAATCTCATAAAGGAAATAAAATGGGAAAACAAAAACTAGGGTGGAGGAAAATAGTAATGGCCGGAACTGTCAGAGACACCATAGTAAGCATGACAGAAATCAAAGGAAAAAATTATTTAATGTCTAGTACATTATCAAATTGATAATCATACAAATGAGTTCAAAGCTATATATAAACATGTTACTGTACGAGTCCCGTACAAATTTTACTATAAAGCGTGAAAACCTAGAGAATATACAAGACATCTAAACTGAACTTCGATACAATGAGGCAGAAAGTATATGCTCCATAAGACAATTCACTTATGAAATGGGAAATATGTCATTGTCGTCATCGTTATCATCCATATACCTAAACTTAAGATCATCCCATCCTTCTCCTTTAAACTTAAAACTTGAATTCAAATAGCAATTTGTCTCCTGAAACAAGTTCAAGTGATCCACCAGCTTATGATACGCATTGCATCCACAGCACTGACAACAATGACAAATGGTCAACATCTTGCTTTAAGGTTTTAGAGTTCAGCCCTCGCCCCATACACACATTAATTATGTAACAATATGTTGAAAAAACCATATACAGACATGCTAATTGAGAAAATAAACTTATGTATCAAAATATTATAATATGTATAAAGTTATAACATTATCAACTTTTTAGTATTGAACTAACTACAAGTCTATTTCTCTAACATATGGTAGTCTCATGGTATTCTAGTAAGTAGAAGACAACCAGAGAATAGATAAAACATCTTATTCTATGATAATGTCACAGAATATATAAAAACCAGTTTTTCAAAAACCAGACTGCACCAATTAGTCTGATTGGTTGGTTCAACCATGAACAAGAAATCAACCAGTTTGATCAAGCCACGTAAAGCATTAATTTAAAACAAGCTTTAGAACCATTTAACCACAAAAAACCAATCTGTTTGTACATGAGCCAGACCAATGTTCTAAAATTGAAGTTTTGTGCAGGTATCCAACTTTTCTTTTGCTTGTTATTTTTATACATACAATGACAAACATTCATTCCATTTACACACGCATAACAGTTCAACCAAAGTTTTCTCATAAAACCATGAATCAGTTCCGTTTTGCAAACTGCTATTAGTTTATAATTTGGCTCCAACTTCAGATCAAGAAAATCAGAGACATGTGATGATAAGATAAGGGTTAAGGTTAACAAAAGCAAAAGGTTACCTGCACAAAGACAGTGCCATCAGTGTAAGCATGGGGATTAATAGCCCGTGTAGTTCGCTGGCCACAGATGGTACAAGTAAAAGCCACCAGCATCCTTCTCCTAGGGGATTTTGTGAAGAGAGACCATGGGAAAGTGGAGATGTTCCCAGATTCATTACCCCTACCAACTGCAGGAACAGAAGGACCTTCCATCCCTGAACCAGTGGTCCATCCTCTACCCACCG
>Ga0099822_1010601_pt1 | contig 11395 bp, 4 predicted proteins | sample CowpeawhiteBW_FD_76839 | JGI IMG/M metagenome (GOLD analysis project Ga0099822, IMG submission 76839) | Root nodule microbial communities of legume samples collected from California USA - Cow pea white BW | ecosystem: Host-associated > Plants > Roots > Nodule | place: USA: California | collected... | reverse complement strand
AAAAAAAATTGAATATGTATAATTCATAAAAAAATTAATATTTTTATTTTTAGCTAAAAACAAATATTTTGGGTTTTTTTTTTTTTTGTGAGAATTCTATGCAAAATTTATTTGTATAATTTCTTGTACACAGCCAATAGATTGGTGTGAATCATGCACAATATTTCGCGATCATTCCATTGTGGTTTGCGCGTGGTTCAAAACTTCTACCTCATTTTTTAAGGAGTTCCATATTGCACGTTATTTAAAAAAAAATTAATGATGACATTTTATTCGAGATTTTAAATATAGATAGTTTTTTCTTTCTTTCTTTGAACCTTCACCTGTAGTAGGTACGATAATAATGAATATAATATACGTTACTTAAGTTAGGTATATTGGTTTCAACTTGCAATATCTCGTACATATATTAAATAAATGTTAAATGATACGTTAACAACTATTTCTTAACAACTTTTCTCATTATATTTTTTTCATTTTTTTTCACATTTCCATTTTAAATGCTTGAATACAAGAAAGAAGAAAAGGAAAACAAATTCTATGAAAGCTTTACTAAGAAGCTCCACTGTTTATTTGGTGAAACCTACATCAAATCTTTATCCATTCAAATGGTGTACAATGTAAACTAATCATCTATAATATAACAATATATTATAAGCTTTCACATAATTTTTTTGTGTGAAATTACTTTAAATATAATTATTTTTATATATAAGGTAACTGATTAATTTTTCTACACCTATCCCATTCTTCTTGAATGCATCTTCCATCAAACAAAATAAATAAGATACCTTTTAAAAATACTAACAGATAAGTTCCGTGTGGATGATGTCTGTGTTTTCAATAGTATAAATAAAAATGAAAGGCATGCAAGTTGCAGGAGAGGGGACAACTTTCCAATTGCATTCCTTCAACTATAGGAATTGTGAATGAAAAGGATTTGGCATACATAAACCAAAGGAAAAAGTATAAATTATTTGGGACGCGTTTACTTTTGGAGTGGAATCCCTTCTGGAATCTCTCTACAACTTCAAATGTGACTTTATTTCATCCTCAAAAAACTAATGGTTTGCGTGAAGAATCCAAATCCTTTTCTTCCATCTCTATCTTAAGAATACCACATTCATTGTTCAAACCAAACTTTGCCCACAAACTTTTTTTTTTCTTGGTGGGTACCCTCTTCGACTACCACTTTCCTTTTCATATCTTGCCATTCAGAAAAATTTAGCAAACTAAAATCGAAATTTTATTAAGAGATGGGAAAAGAACGATATACGATCTTCACACAATGAATATGATAATTACAAGATTAAGAACACAACAAATGATGTTTAAGAAAAGCATGAAAGTATATATCATGATTCATTTTGGCGACGACCTGGAGCAGCAAACCTTGCTGAGAAGCTGTAAGGCATGGCTTCATCTTCACTCTGAGCGCCACTGTTGAAGTTGAGATTGTAGCTGTGTTCATCGTACTGGAACCTGTTTCTTTGCTGCTTCATCTTCTTCCCATACCCACTTATCTTTCTTATGAAAGTCTTCCACTTTGGACCTGCAATCACTTCTGAAGCCTCCTTTGCCTTCTTTAGTTTCTCCACCACCCATGACTCTCCCTCACCACTTTGTTCACCGAGTAGCCCTTTACCCTCTTCATCACGTTCAACCCACCATTTCTTCAACCCAAAACCTCTGAAACAACCACATCCACATCCACTGCTGCTGGCTTCATCGAAATCTTCCTCCATTTCCATCACCAATGGTCTTGCCTCGTGAGATGTCATGTTTTCGTGTGGTTGTGGCGGCTTTAAGAATTGAGAAAAGATTTATATAGGACAAGAGAGAGATTGAGGAGGAAAAGTCAAAGAATGTTAGGAGACACGTTTGAACTTTGAATCTGGAAGTTTCCCAGCAAATATCTTCTTCCTATTCCATGGAGTTTTGTTTCTATTTTCATGCAGAGATTAATTTAGCTTCATAATGTAAGTGGTATATTTAAGAGTTGGGTCTTATGAGAGGAGAAAAAACTGTTTAAAATATATGTCGATTTGATTTGATGAAAACATTAAAAATGAAAGAGTATTTAATTTATTTTTTTAAGTAGTAAAAAATTAAAATAGAAATGGAAAATTAAAAAAAAAATGAGTTTTATGAACTTCATCATCAAAACAAAATTTTGAAAAAGAAATGACACGATGAAGTTGAGTTAAAAACAAAGTAAAAGTAAATAATAAAGCCTTTGTGAAGACGCTAACACTCCTGATTGATGATATATTACTAGCCTCCAAGTGAAGTTATCGTAATTAATATTTAAAATTTTTAATATTTTAAATTTCACTTGCCAACTCGGTGCCATGCTCAATCATGACAAGAGTAGACACACCTTTGACCAAAACATAAAGCACACACCTTCCACGCGATATTCACAATGAAAGTTCAATGAATGCACGCGATTTAAACAATACAGGTACAACTTTTTACAAAAGCAATATCAAAATATTGACAAATTGTTCTCTTTCCTTCTTTTTTTTCACACTCAAATTACACGTTTCGTGTTGAGGGTCGGAAGTGATAGAAAATATGTAGTAAAACTAAAAAACTGCACTTATTGACAACCTGGGAGGTAACTATCTGTCTGAACCAATTAAGGAATCATTTGATCCCCCTATAATATGGATTAAAAACACAAATTAAGGAAAAATCATTTGTGGAGTTGAGTTTGCACTGGAGAGTGTTGCAGCTGTTGGGTTTGTCCTTTGGGAGAGTTTTGTGCTTTGGGAGAGATCTTGGCCGCTATAGATCGCAATTCATTTGCAATCTCAGTGAAGGTTGGTCTCTCTGATGGCTCTGATGACCAGCACCTCTCCATCAACATTGTCCATTCTGGATCACAACATTCTGGAATAGGAGGGCGTAAAGTGTTGCTCACTATACCACCTGAATTTTTTTTTAGCAACCCATCAATTTAACTTGAACCTAGATAATTAAATCACAAAATTGGATTCAGCAGGAAAGTTACCGATAATAGCACCATAGTGCAAATCAGCGTATGGCTCCAATCCAGTCAAGAGTTCCCACATCACAATGCCAAATGAAAATACGTCAACCTAATAGGACAAATATAAAAACACAGAACTTGCACTTAGAGGGTGAGAAACTATCAAGGTATCAAAACAAATTAACCATTCGAATCGATTAAGATAAAGCTTAGACCTTCTCTGAAACAAGGCTGCTGCTTCCGTTCAGCAGTTCTGGAGCCATCCACGGCAGAGTTCCTCTCACCCCACCAGAGATCAGTGTCTGACATTTTACTTTCGACAGACCCAAGTCTCCAACCTGATATCACATGTAAAAGTGTAATAAACAAACCAACTAATGAAGGATCAATCAATCAGTTGCACCATGCTACAAGTAGAGCTGTTTTGACCCAGAAAGCAAGTGTTGAAGATCGAAAATCGGTTAACAAAAAATTAAGAAGAGAAATTTATGGTACTAGATCTTGAAGAAAAGAACCAAGAACAAATCCTAAATCATTAAGAGACTGGGGTTCTGATCCAATACAAATTTATGGCACAGCCAGTACAAGACCTTCAGGCATTATTTTGTTGATGGATGGGTAGTTTGACACAGTAGTCATGTTTTGTAGATTTGGCTCTCAGATAACCTTTCTGGATTTTACGGATTGTTCCTCACATATTTATTTGACCATCCCATGATTAAATCCTGACAGTATAGGGGCTGAGTTTCAAAACTTAACAACTGAAAGAGAACAAGAACCCTCTTGCTTTTTGGGTAAAAACACTAATTCTTAAAATTTGGTTTTCAGACCTAATTCCCCACATACAAAACCTATTTAAAAGGTGAAGATTACTCAAGTTTTAAAGATCTATTTAAGTCATATTTGTAATCAGGTATGGAACCAAATCATCACTCTTGAGACCGCAATTAAGATAGTCGCCAAAGAGACCGTAACTAAGGTAGGCTAGAGGTAACTGCATTTTTCAGAGTAAGATTTAAACATTAAAGCAATATGGAAATTTCCAACCAAAATGTCACACCAAGTATGAAATAAGCCATGAATATGAAGATGAGCAAGTTAGGTTATTTTCAAAAAAAAACACAAACTGTAAGCATTTTAAATGCTAATGCAACACGCGAATATGCTAATGACTTATGATATAAAGATAATTTATTCATCAACCCCCAAGAGGGTAAAATTATCCATGCACAGAAACTACCAAGAGAACAGAATCAGCAGACATAAGAGCATCTAAAACATCAAGCAGAGAAGTTACAACAGAACCAAGGAGCCATGACTTTCAATGGTAAACATCATTTTTCCGACGAGAGGCAAAGTGATGCCAACTAGTACGCAATGAATAATCTTGGGTGAAAAGCCAGTCCTACAAATTCATAGGTGAAAGTTGATGACCCGTCTTCAAAGGAATACCCATTATTCTCTGTTTTGTGTTCATGATACCCATCCCAGATACTGGAGTGCAAATCTGCAATCACTAATTTCCCTCCAAAAAAATGCTGTAGATTTCTAACTAATTTATTACTTTCTACCTTTGCATATTAAGTTTCACTTATGTCATCTGTGATGCACTCTTTCAAAACATGGTCTATACAACAAATATATAAGATATGAAATGTGTAAGGTACATATCCATATATTGTAAAATTAAAATCATAATATATATAATTGTAATTCTGAAATCCAAATTATGACATACTTCTGGACATTAGTACAAACAAAATAAAGTAATCGGGTTCGTCAATCACATCTTATTGTCTACAAATAGGAATAGTATCAACCTCATTCATAAAGAGGAATGATTTCTATCTGTGGTTCATCAAGCGACCATTTTTACTTGTTTCTATATATTGCACACTTCTATATCTGATATGGGTATTGGATATTCATAACTTGATTTAAAGGCTTGGATACTTGACTAATATTTATAGTTGAAGTATCCAAGAGTATTGGCATCAAAGACAAATACTCATCGCAAATAAAAGTACGAGTGTTTCATAGAAATCACATGATGCCAGAATAAACTTTCAGCACAGCAATTATTACCTATGTCTGGTTAACATATATATATCTAGATCATAGACAAAGTCAATCTGAAAATATCACAAACAATATTTTAGTACTTTTGATAGGTCAAATTCCTTAAATCGGACTAAGGCAGCAAACTGGTCATTCTATCTCATCAGGATCCATCAAGGTAAGCCACTTTATTATATTCCACAGACTTTAATCATGGACAGTTATTAATATGAACCTAAATCCTAAACATATATGAAAAAAAATGTGCATAATCTAGCATATCTCATACAAAATACTGGATGCATATCTACCCCACAGTAAGATGCAACGGAACAAAATTCTTGCTATGACATCAGTATCAAGCATTTAAACCTTGCATATTGGTCGGTGTGGATCTCGGAGATTAACAAGCAAGTTGTCACTTTTCAAGTCAAAGTGTACTATGTTTTTTCCATGTAGGTACTCCATGCCAAAGGCCACGTCCATTGCAATCAAAAGTCGCTTGCGCTTTTCAAGATTCCTAGTACGATAACATTAGCATCAAGCATTTATCAATAGGGAAACATATTAAATCAGGGCAATGCAAAGTAACTAATAGACAAAAAAGGAACATGGCCATGAACGTATGCCGAAATTACCTGTCACTCTTCTGCAAGGCATTCCTTAAGGAACCATTAACCATATATTCAGTAACCGTTGCCACAGAACCACCAGGGCCATCAAGCACAACACCGTAGAAAGCTACCACATTTGGATGGTGCAAGTCAGCAAGCTTGATTGCCTCATTCCAGAAGTCATTTCTCTGTTTGATGCATCAACCGAGAATCATTGTGAAGTTAATTCTTAGGTCATGGAAGAGAGTTGGAGAAAATGGAAAACAGAACAATTAATGAGACACAAACCATGCGTTCTTGCTCTGAAGGCTTTCCAGCAAAACATCTTTCAGTAATGCGCTTGATTGCAACATCAGTGCCCCTCCATTTTCCATGATATACGGTACCAAACGTACCAGAACCCAGTTCTGTCTGTTCTTCAAGATCACAGTTCTTTATAACCTAGTGAAGTTTCTCAACAAGGTGTTAGCTCTGCTGCGCTGACAACATAAAAAGCATAAAGAGGAAACATGCGAAAGACATCGAACCTGTAATTTTCCAAAACCTGATGCTGTAAAGCCACAATTTGTTTTTTCTAGTTGCCTGCTCCAGACCTCCTAAAAGGAGAAAAAAAAAATATCATAATAATTCTAATATACTTCATCGTAGAGGAGGGTGGCATACAGAATAGTTTGATCTATTTCTGTAATTACAAGGCAAAAGATACTACAAGCACTGAGGAATATGTGGACAAAATCACCTGAGTTGTATGTCCACAGTTTACATCCATAAGATTATTTTGAACACTGGCATCCTCAATGTTATCACAGCAGGAAACATCTCTGGAATGCAAGTCAGAATTTGAAGGATTTCTTGAGTGCAAAACAGAGGCAGCTACATTTTCCGCAACAGCTTGGAGTTGTTGGTCTTCTGCTGAACCTTCAATGAAGAAGCCAAAACATAAAGAGTATGTGATATGAGATCCATTGCAGTCTACCAGCGACAAAATAACTTATTTTAGGACTTCAACAATTTACGGACCTTTGGCTGAGCGACCATGTTCTAAGGTTAAATTTTGTTTGAATGACTGATAGAGGCTATCATCCAACTGTGCTTCTAAACTTTGTTCCCCAAAGCTACCAGGATCCTCAGCAAAGGGATCCTGGCAAGAAAAGGTTTCTTTCTTCAATGCAGTTTTGCTTTGTCTAGCAGGTGGAAAGAAGGTACCATGCTGTATATTCCATGGATCCTGATTGCTGAACAGTGAGTTCGGAGTATCCTGCACATCTCCAAACCTGACGGATGGAGATGATGAAGATAGTGCTGCATCTTCGGTGTGGGGGTTTCCAATATTCGATTGAGGATTTGAGCCGGGAATGCCCCAAATAGGGGGTTGTGTAGCCTCATTGTGTTCCCCTGACCTGGAATTTTGCCTGTATGAAGAAGAACAAGGCAGCACAGCTGCAATATTATTTTGATTTGCATCAACTATCAACTTTGACCTGCCAAAGTTATCCAGAATCACCTCTTCCTCTATAGATTTATGAGTGCTGTAACCTAAATTATCATTCCCACTGGGTTTATCAGCTGGCAGAAAAGAGTAGTCATTACTTACATAAGCATCAGAATTGTGTATCTTGAAGGTGTCCATCCTTCCATCAATTGGTTTTAGATGGTCTTGTCTAATCCAATTATGTATCTCATCTGATTTAGAAACAACCCCAGTACGTTCATTAGTATATTCATTTGGAGATCCTTGAACCATACACTCTGAAGTTCGCAAAGATGTTCTATCGACCATAGACAAATCATTATTCATAGGTTTGTTAATAAGCACATCTTTAACCCAGTTTTCAACTGGTACCATGTGTTGGTGGCCAACATCATCTAAATAAGACAGTGTTGCTGTTCCCATGAGCTCATCATTTGGAGATTGTTTTCTACCTTTCAATGCATTTTTTTCCTGGAAAAATGAATTCCCGGTGTGATTAAATTCTTCCGGCTGTGGCTCAATATTATGAGAAAGCCCAGTGGTCTCAGTATGATGCACTCCATCAGGAGGTTCCAGTTTGCCAACGACCCTGGGTCTGATCCCAGCCCCTTGTTCAGCATTGCCTTCCTTCAAGGGCGCCATCGCCACTGGCATAAGCCTATTTGATGCTTGAGCTTTTATGTTCTCCTCCATTGGGAAGCTATAGTGACTTGGGGTTGAATCAGGAACAGGACCTGCACCACCACCACGCTCATCCGGAACTACTGGATCAGAATGTGCATGAGGTAGTTTTGTTTGACACATAGAACAGTCCTCGATTCTTCGGAATTTCTCATGACTCGTTGCCTGTTGTTGGGGTGATACTCCATCCGGGATAACAACGCGCTCTTGTGAAGGAACCTGAACCCAGCCATAATTGCCTCCAACTATGACAGGTGATACTTGACTCGCTGGAACCTGGTAAGTGTTGTAGCTAGGTTCAGCAGGAAGCTGGATAATCCTTACCCCTGATGTATTTTCATCGTGGTATTGATCCAAAAGATGCTGCTGTGATTGCACCAAGGTTTGTGGTTGAATAACATTCTGTCTCACACCAGCGTGAGAAGATTGTGGAGCCACAGCCATTTGTACCCCAGGGATGACCTGATGATGCAATGCTAAGCCGGGAGTATTATCATGAAACTGCTGTTGCCTCAAGACAGTCCCGGTCTTTCCTACAAGCTGAGGGTTTGTGAACCTCATCTGTGAAGTAACCTGCACATAGTCCGCATGGTTCATAACCTCCTGGCTAGGATCAACACAAGTCTGATAATAAGGTGAAGGGGATGAAACTTCTATTCCAGCTTGCTGCAATCCAAAAGGCTGCTGGGCCAAAGCAACAGGAACAGACCTTTCTAACTCAACCTCATTCTGAAAATAAGGGCTGTGGGATGGGGTTGGACTAGCCCTACTACCCACAGGCATGGGTATCGAAACCGCAACACCCGAGTAAACCGGTGCACTGGCCTCTGAACTCACCATATTAGCACTTGTGTCTGAGGAAGCTGCTATCACATTATCCTTAGGTGATGACAAGGGCACCCCAGTGACATCCCCTTGACCAGTAATTGAACTATCAAAAGTCTCAGCCCCGCTCAAATCCGAATTCTGGGTTGAAGCAGCACTTGCAACACTCCCCTTCATATTCATCCCACCGCCAAACCCAATCGCATCTGTCATACCAATCCCATTCACAGCATCAAAATATTTCTGCCCGGTATCCTGCAAGTCCCCCAACTGCATCCCACTAGAAACTTCCGTCTCCGAAACAGAAAACAGAAAAACTCTTAGTTTTGCAGAACCGTCGGAAGATTTCTCAACCAACTTATCATACTCTTCCATCATATTCTCAACATCATCGTGACATGACACGGACACCAAGGAATCAAGATCCTCCTCAGGAAGCTGATACTTGATAACCACAGCCTGCCCATAAGTGTCAACCATCTTCTGCACCAAATCATTGAAACTCACATCCTTCCTAACACTGATGATCCTTGTTTGGCCCCCAACATATCTCAACATTCCATCACTAGGCCTAGGCAAAATCTTCCCACCAAAACTGCAGAGAAACTTCACCTTCTTCCCGGACACCGAATCATCACCGCCGCCACCACCCTCATCCCCGCAACCCTGATCGCCTCCACTACCGACCACTCTGCCTCCCCGAACCCCGCCAGCACCATAACTAAAACCACTTGTATCATTGCAGGCCTTCTCCAATCCATTACACCCCACAAGCTTCCCCAAACTCAAAGCATTCCCGGCAAAGACGCGACTGCCAAAGCTGGAAGCGCCGTAGTTAAACCCATACGCCGCGGCAGGGCTCACGTTGGCATGCGTAATGGGGCGGACGCACCACGTTGTGCCGGCGGAGGACGCCGGCTGGTAAAAAAGCTCGCCCACAGAATTCGGAGTCGGCGGCGTGAGGGTGGCCGGCGAAATCATCGGCTCCTCCGCCATCGCGGCGGCCACATTCAACGGACGAAGATCCAATGGAACCGAATTCTGATCAAACGCCATGGGGCTGGAAAAAAAAAAGGAAAAAAGTCCGAGTCGTGATCGCAAGGAAAGTAATGAATGAGGAATGAATGCTGTCGTGGGAGATTGATTAAGGATTAAGGATTAACGATTAACAATTAATGATTAGAGAATTAGAAGTGGAATTAAAACCCTAGTAAAATTGGGGGAAAATGAGAGCGAAAAAAAAAATTGAAGGTTGTAGTAAGAGTGATGATAGATAGAGAATAAGAGAGAGAATGAGAAAAAACGGTGAAGTCCCCAAAAAGGAAAAAATAAGAGGAACGGTCCCAAGCGTAAGCAATTAATCCCTTCTCAGTCTCACTCGCCCCACAAATCAGCCTTCTATTTTGCGAATTTTTATTTCTTTTTTATTTTTTATTTTTCTTTTCTTCTTCTTCTCTTGCTGCTGCTGCTACACATGGAAGCACGCCACATCGGAAAAAATGGGGATTTTGCATCTTTTCCGGCAAAACGACAACGTCACAGTCAGAGGAGGAAGGAGACGAATTTCATTAATTAAATAATCGCTTTCTTTTATTTAATTAACCTGGTTTATTACGGATTCAAATAAAATTTAATTATTATCATTTTTAATAATAACTAATTATCAATTTTTAATTGGGAGTTTTGAGGATTATTTTATTTTGTGGGCCCACCCATAGCTGATTACGTGGACCCTTAGTTTGAGCAATAGAGGAATGGGTCCACCAAATCTTTTTCGCTACCAAACCAAACTCTTCCAATTTTTTTTTTTTTTTTTATTTTTATTTTCAAGAAGATTTTTTTTTTTCAAATGATTTAAATTATATTTATTTAAAGATAGATTAAAAACCAGACAAGGAAGAAGAGCAGTTGAAGATACTTTAGATTAAAAATAAAATAAAAAAATAACCGGTTACTTATCTAGAAAAACTAATTTGATATTAAAAGAAGTTACTTATTAATGTAATAGGTGGAGTTGGAAGTTAACGTGTAGGAAATGAATTAAAAATAGAAAGTGTGATGATTTATGTTGTAATTAAGGATATTGTATTATATATTATTATGTTTATTTTATAAGATTTGTTTCTTTGGTGAAGGAAATGAAGTGGCACATTGCAACTCATTACCGAAAAGAAGGTAAAAAGGTAACCCAACAAGAAATTCCAATTAAAGTGTTAGTTGTAGGTTATGTGAATCTTTTGGTTACTCTTTCATAAGATAATGACACCTTAAATTCTTTAATTACGTTTAATTAAAGTTAATATAAAATAGAGATTAAAGTTCCCGAAGAGGATGTTAGGTAAAGAAGAAAGTGGAGAAAGGGCTCCACACAAACGTCATTTATTTAGGTGGCATTAAGGATTAGCTTCAATTCCATAAAAGTTAACAAATAATCTTTATTTTCAATCAAAAATACAACAAATCAATCTTTTTTCTATTACTTTTATGGATAATGACTTATCCCAAACTCAATTCTGACCACACAATAGGGTTTTAACAAAATTCAAAGTTGTACACTACAAGTGAAACTCAATTGAGTCACAACTCATGCTACTTCTTTATACCAAAATGAAAAAGAGACTAATAAGAAGTATCTTAGTAGTTTTTGTGAGGAATCATAATGCATATATATATATATATATATATATATATATATATATATATATATATATATATATTTTTATATATATTTTTTTTTTTTTTTTTTTTTTT